>OGZF01000439.1_pt1 | contig 37660 bp, 26 predicted proteins | sample 1576771 | NCBI WGS metagenome assembly OGZF01 (sample SAMEA3541536, study PRJEB24748) | human gut metagenome | biome: human gut; feature: human-associated habitat; material: faeces | place: China | collected 2012
GTTGAAAAATGCTGTATTAGCGACTGACCTTAAAGCACAGTATGATGCCTGTGCCAAAAAGCTGCTTGGATACAAAGATATACTGGCACGAATTTTGATAGAGGCAGTAGAAGAATTTCGGGGCATGTCACCGGAAGAAGTGAAGCCATTGATTGAAGATGATATACATATTGGGAAGATCCCTATTGACCCGGGGCTTACTAACAAAGTTGTTGGAGTGGATGAAAACGGAAAAGAAATCATAGGAATGAATACGGTAAATGAAGAGATGAATGCAGGCTACATTTTGTTTGATATTATTTTTTACGTGCACTTGAAAGAGGGACGCTCGAAGATTATCATAAATGTAGAGGCACAGAGAAAAGAACCAACAGAATATGACATTCTTAACAGGGCCATTTTTTACGTTAGCAGAGAAATCTCATCCCAGAAAAACAGGGAGTTTGTGAATAGCAATTATAACGATATTAAGAAAGTTTATTCCATTTGGATATGCATGAACATGTCAGAGAACAGTATGAATCACATTCATTTGCAAAATGATACGATTATAGGAAATCAAAACTGGAAAGGAAGAGAAGACTTGGTAAATATCGTTATGATAGGGTTGACAAAAGAAGTATCTCCCAGAGAAGAGAAACATGAACTGCACCGGCTTCTAGGAGCACTATTGTCAGAAACACTAAGAGAAGAGGAAAAATTGAATATACTCAAAAACGAATATCATATACCGATGGAAAAATCAATAGAGGAGGATGTGAAAGTAATGTGTAATTTAAGTGAAGGAATAGAAGAACGTGGAATAATGAAAGGAAGAGCAGAAGGCAAAGCAGAAGGAAGAACAGAGCACCTCAAACAACAAGTCCAAAAGAAACTTGCCAAAGGTAAGAGCATTGAAGTAATTGCAGATGAGCTGGAAGAGAGTGTATCTGCAATTGAAAATGTGCTTGAAGAATTAAGAAAGAATGCATAGTCAGTATTTATCTCAGGAGGGTGTCATGTCATTACAATTCATTTTTGGAAATTCAGGTGCAGGAAAATCGCATCATTTATATAAAGAAGTTGTCGCAGAATCCTTGGCTCATCCAGACACCAATTATATTGTATTGGTGCCGGAGCAGTTTACGATGCAGACGCAAAAGAATCTGTGTATGGCACATCCGAACAAAGGAATCATGAATATTGATGTGCTAAGTTTTATTCGTCTATCACACCGTATATTTGAAGAGACAGGCAGAGAAACAAAACATGTTTTAGATGATGAAGGAAAGAATTTAATCCTGCGGAAGATTGCCGGACAGTATGAGTCGGAGTTGAAGGTATTGCGAGGTAATTTAAAAAAACAGGGATATATCAGTGAAGTGAAATCTGTGATTTCTGAGTTTACGCAATATGGCATCGGATTTGATGAACTGGATGAAATGATTGATTCGCTTGGTGAGGAAAGCTATCTTTCTTATAAATTGCGGGACATTCGTACAGTATACGGAGGCTTTGAAAATTATCTTGCAGACAAATATATTACAAAAGAAGAATTGTTAGATGTGTTGAGTGATGCGGTTCCGGAATCGAAAATATTGAAGGATAGTGTTGTCGTACTCGACGGATATACCGGATTTACCCCAGTTCAGAACAGGCTTTTAGGGGAGCTTCTGAAGGTATGTAAAAAAGTTATGATAACCGTAGAAATGGATCAAAGGGAGAATCCATTTGTTTATAAACACCCATATCAACTATTTGCACTTAGCAAGCAAATGGTTACTTCGCTTATTGAGATTGCAGGAGAAAATCGTATTTTGGTGGATGAACCGGTATATTTATACGAAAAAACACCTTACCGTTTTCGGAATAATCCGGCGATGGCTTTTTTGGAAAATGAGTTGTTCCGCTACAAATGTGGTCATTATACCGAAGAACAGAATGCAATATTATTACATGTAACTCGAAATCCAAAAGAAGAGGCGAATTTTGTTGCGGCGCAAATACATCGGCTTGCGAGAGAAGAAGGAATCCGTTATCGGGAAATGGGCGTGATTGTCAGTGAGATGGGAACATATGCAAATCATTTAGAGAAAGCATGTGAAGAGTACCGGATTCCGATTTTTATGGACCACAAGAAGAGCATTTTGTTAAATGCATTTGTAGAATATTTACGAAGTCTGCTGGCAATGGAAGAAGAAAATTTTTCATACGAAAGTGTTTTTCGTTTTTTGCGGACAGGTATGTCAGGATTTACGAGGGAAGAAGTGGATCGCATGGAAAATTATGTGATTGCACTGGGATTGCGTGGATATAGTAAGTGGTCAGATAAGTGGGTGAGGACTACTTATGAAATGAAAAGAAAAGATGCAGCAGAACAAAAAGAGCTGGCTGTAAGCGCACAGGCATTGGATTCGTTGAATCAATTGAGAGAACGGTTTGTAAAGAAAATAGAAACACTTACAAAGGTATTAAAAAAGCGAAAAAAGACAGTTAAGGAAATAACAATTGCAGTACATGAATTCTTGCTTCAAGAAAAGATGCAGGAAAATGTGCAGGAGATGGAAAATTATTTTCAAGAGCAGGGAGAACTTGCACTGGCAAAAGAATATTCGCAGGTATATCGCATTGTAATGGAGCTGTTTGATAAGTTTGTTGAACTTCTCGGAGACGAAGAGATTTCGTTAAAAGAATACAATGAGTTATTAGATGCTGGTTTGGAGGAGGCAAAGGTCGGGGTTATTCCGCCAAGTCTGGATCAGGTTGTGATCGGTGATATGGAGCGTACTCGTCTGAATCATTTGAAAGTGTTATTTTTTGTCGGGGCAAATGATGTTTTTCTTCCGGGAAATCTTGGAAAGGGCGGTTTGTTATCTGACAGGGACCGAGAACAGTTTGCAGAACAAAAATTCTCATTATCACCGGGAGCAAAAGAAAAAACATACACGCAGAAATTTTATTTGTATATGAATCTGACAAAACCATCGGAGAAGCTCTATCTTTCTTATTCAAAAACATCTGCCGACGGAAAAGGATTGAGACCGGCATATTTGATACAGGATTTGAAGAGGATGTATCCGAATCTGGAAGTGATTGAGGAAGAGAAAAAATCATTATCAGAAAAAGAAATGACATGGATGCAGGGAGCTGAATATCTGGTAGATGGACTGGCCAAGCGACAATACGGATTGAGTGACGAGTGGAAAGAATTGTATTCGTGGTATTTTGAACAAGAAAAGAATCAAGAGAACCCACTTGTATTGCAAAGAATATTAGACGCAGTATTTTACAAGAAAGAAAAAGAGCAATTAAAAAAAGAGACTGCAAAGGATTTATATGGAAACACAGAGCGTGTCAGCGTAACTAGACTGGAGCGGTTTTCTTCGTGTGCATATGCACATTTTCTGACATATGGACTTCGCCTTTCAGAGCGGGAACGCTATCAGTTTGAGGCTATGGATCTGGGAAATATAGCACACCAGTCTATGGAAAGATTTGCAAGAAAAGCAGATGATATACAGGTAGAATGGACGGCTATGTCGGAAGAAGTAAAGGAGCGGTTTATTCAGGAAAGTGTGGAAGAAAGTATTCTTGAATACGGAAATACAGTATTGTACAGCACTGCAAGAAATGAGTATACGATCACAAGGATTAAGAAGTTAATCCAGCGTTCTGTATGGGCATTGACAAAGCAAATGGCAGAGAGTGATTTCCGTCCGAGTCTGTATGAATTTAATTTTGGAAGCGGAAAGATTGACAGAATTGATACATGTGAAGATGAAAATGGAGTATATGTAAAGGTTACGGACTATAAGACCGGTATGAAAGCATTTGACATTACAGCATTTTATCATGGATTGCAGATACAGCTTCCGGTTTATCTAAATGCGGCGCTGGATGTGGAGCAGAAGAGACATAAAGGAAAAGAGATTATTCCTGCCGGAATTTTCTATTATCGTATGCAAGATCCAATCGTAGATAAAGAAGAGGACGATGAAGTGCTTGAGGGTAAGATTTTAAAAGAGCTTCGTCTGGATGGTTTGGTAAATGCGGATGAAATCGTTGTGGAACATTTGCAGCATAATCTGGAAGGAACGTCGAATTATATTCCGGTTTCAAAAACGAAAAGTGGAGCATTGAGTAAAACCTCGAAAGCTCTGTATCCAGATGAATTTTTGGAATTTCTTGATTATACAAAAAAATTAGAAGCGAAACTAAAAGGCAAAATAGCAGATGGCGAGGTGCAGGCAGAACCATATGAAATGGGTGGGGCGACCGGATGTGATTATTGTGCTTATCGTGCAATCTGCGGATTTGATACAAGAATCGAAGGCTATGAATATCGCAGACTTGAGAAATATTCCAAAGAGGATGTGTTGGAAAAGATTCATATTGCTGCACAGGAGGAAAGATAAATGGGTGTGAAATGGACAGAAGAACAGCAGAAAGTCATAAATCTGCGTAACCGGAATATTCTTGTATCTGCTGCAGCAGGGTCTGGAAAAACGGCAGTTTTGGTAGAGCGTATTATACAAATGCTGACAGACGAGAAGCATCCTATAGATGTGGACCGTCTGTTGATCGTGACATTTACAGAGGCGGCGGCCGCTGAAATGAAAGAGCGTGTACGAAATGCAATCGAAAAGTCATTAGAAGAAAATCCGGAGAATGCACATTTACAAAGACAGGCAACATTGATCCACAGCGCCTCAATTACAACGATCCACAGCTTTTGCCTATCTGTTATAAGAGAACATTTTCATGTGATAAATCTTGATCCGGGATTTCGTATTGCAGAAGAAGGCGAGTTGAAGCTTCTTTCGCAGGACGTATTAGGAGAAGTTCTGGAATCGTGCTATGAAGAGGCGGATGAGACATTTTTAAAACTGGTAGAAAAGCTTGGAAGCGGACGGAATGATAAACGCTTAGAGACACTTATTTTACAGTTGTATGAGTATTCAAGGAGTTATCCACAACCGGAAAAATGGCTTTGGCAATGTGTTGATAACTATGCCGTAAATGAACAGGATGGGGCATATTTTATCTTTGAGATTGCGGCAAAACAGACAAAATACTATGTAGAAGATATGCTTGGTATCCTGGATGAGGCATTGACAATTTGTGAAGAAGCAGATGGTCCATATATGTATGCAGAAATGCTGGAAATGGATATAGAAATGTTGTCAAATCTCAATAGAGAGCAAAATGAATATGAACAGTTATATCAAGAGCTGACATCTATAAAGTGGAAAGCGTTGTCCAGAAAGAAGGATGAAAGCGTTTCGGAGGAAAAGAAAGAAAAAGTAAAACAGCTTCGTGATGAAGTCAAAAAGCAGGTGAAAGATCTAATCGCAGCTTATTATTATGAAAAGCCGGAAGAAATGCTCAAAGACATGGAGGCATCCCACGATACGATGCAGGCATTTGTCGCGTTGGTCCAAATGTTTGCGGATGCATTTGCGGAGAAAAAAAGAACACGAAATCTTATTGATTTCAATGATATGGAGCAGTTTGCCTTGCAGATTCTGACAGAAGAAAAAGAAGGAAAACTGGTTCCGTCAATCGTCGCACAGGAATATCAGGAACAGTTTGAAGAAGTTATGATTGATGAATATCAGGACAGTAACCTAATTCAGGAAGCAATTTTAACAAGCGTATCTACGATAAGCAAAGGCAAATACAACGTGTTTATGGTTGGGGATGTCAAACAGAGTATATATCGTTTCCGTTTATCGCGTCCGGAATTATTTATGGAAAAATATGAGAATTACAGTCTGGAAGATGGAGAAAAGCAGCGTATTGATCTGCATAAGAATTTCCGAAGCCGTGCAGAAGTGCTTGATAGTACAAATTATATTTTCGAGCGGATTATGAGAAGAGAGCTTGGAGGAGTAGAGTACGACGAGAATGCGGCACTTTATCTAGGGGCAGATTACGAGACTTTGGTGCGTGAAGATGGCAGCTTGGAAAATGAAGCTGAATTATTGCTTTTAGACACATCCGATGCAGAAATCCCTGATAATCTGGAAGAGGGAACAGAATTTCTTGATGGAACAGGAAAACAATTAGAAGCGCAGATGGTTGCAAAGCGGATTAAAGAACTGGTCGGAAAAGCAAGGGTGAAGGATAAGGAAACAGGCGAATATAGACCGGCCCAATATCGGGATATTGTAATCTTATCAAGAAGTGCAAAAGGGTGGTCGGATGTATTTTCAACGATATTGAATGAAGAAGGAATTCCGGCATATGCAGGTAGCCGGGAAGGCTATTTTGAAACATATGAAGTAAGCGTTTTACTAGATTACCTGCAGCTTTTAGATAACCAGAGACAGGATGTTCCGTTGGCAGCAGTATTGACCTCCCCATTTGTCGGATTATCTGCACAAGAGCTTGCCGAAATCCGAAACTCAAAAGAAAACAGTACATTTTACGAGGCGGCAGAACAAAGCGAAAGACTGCAGGAATTTTACCGACAGCTGGAACATTTCCGCAAATTAATCCCATACACATCCATTCACGAATTGTTGTGGAAAATTTTAGAAGAAACAGGGTACGGTGTGTATATCTCGGCAATGCCTGGCGGTGCGCAGAGAAAGGCAAACCTCGAAATGCTAATTGAAAAAGCATGTTCATTCGAAGGAACAAGTTATAAAGGTTTGTTTAACTTTGTGCGATATATCGAGCAGCTGAAAAAATATGATGTAGATTACGGGGAAGCGAATATTATAGATGAACAGGCAGATACCGTGCGGATCATGACAATCCATAAAAGCAAAGGTTTGGAATTTCCAATTGTATTTGTTGTAGGAATGGGCAAACGTTTCAACATGCAGGACGTAAACGGAAGTATGATCATTCATCCGGAGCTTGGTGTAGGAATCGATCAGATTGACTTGGATAGACGTACAAAAATTCCGACATTTTTAAAGAAAATGATCCAGCAGCAGACAAAATTGGAAACCTTAGGAGAAGAACTTCGAGTACTTTATGTTGCGCTGACCAGAGCAAAAGAAAAATTGATTATGACAGGGCAGCTAAAAGATGCTCGAAATCTTGTGCTCCAATATGAAAATGCTGCGATTGAAAATGCATCGAAAGGCGGTATGACGTTTTCAAAATTAGCATCCGCACATAAATATTTAGACTGGGTACTTCCGGTGGCTGCACAGCCAGATGCACCGATTTCGATTAAAGTGTGGGATTACTGGGATGCTGCGGTACTCGACAAAAGAGAAGAACAAGCCGAGCAGGTAGCAAAGGATATATTAGAGCATTGGAATCTGGAAAATGTATATGACAATGAATTAAAAGAACATTTGAATGAGCAGTTTTTATATCGTTATCCATATCAGCAAATGCAAAAATGGAAAATGAAATTTACCGTATCCGAACTGAAAAAACGCACATATCTAAGTGAAGATGGCAGCGGAGAAAATGGTGAGGAAATGATAGAAGAAGCACTGATAGTTCCTCTTTTGCCTAAATTTTTACAAGAAGAGGAAGAGGTAAAGGGTGCTTCGCGAGGAAGTGTATATCACAAAGTATTAGAATTGCTTGATTTTACACAAGAATACAATACTACATCCCTAAAAGAAGCAATCAGGCAGATGGAACAAGATAAAATTATTACAAAAGAGATGACAAAGTGCATCCGAATAAAAGATATACAGAACTTCTTGAATAGTAATATCGGAAAAAGAATGCAGAAAGCTGCAAAAAGCAAGCTGCTAAAAACAGAACAGCCATTTGTACTTGGAGTAGATGCAGGAGAGATTTATCGAGAAGAAATAAAGGATGCCTGCCAGACGGCGATGGAAGATATGTGCCAGAAAGAAGTAGAGGATGTTTGTCAATCAGATATGAAGAATGAAATGATATTGGTACAGGGAATCATTGATGTTTATTTCGAAGAAGATGGAGAAATTGTACTGCTGGATTATAAAACCGACAAGGTTCGAAATGGTGCAGAATTGAAAGAGAGATATCATGCACAGTTGGATTATTATGCAAAGGCACTCGAGCAGCTGCTTGGGAAGAAAGTGAAGGAGAAAGTGATTTATTCGTTCTGTCTGGGGGAGAAAGTTGCTATTTAGTTCACTGGGTGGCTATACGTTCCTTACAAAAAAATTGATATAAGAATTCTTGCTCAGATTCCATGAGCGGGAGACACATAAGAGCGTAAATTTTTGCTAAAAGCAAATGAATTTGAACTCAAACTTGCTGCTACGCAGCTTCAAACACGTTCGTTCAAATTCATTAACACAAAAATTTACGCTCTAAGTGTCTTCAACGCTCACTCCATATTCGCTCGAATTTCTTATATCAATTTTTTCTGTAAGTCATGTATCGGCTCAAGTTATGAAGTAAATAGAACGCAAAGGATATAGGGGACGATATCTGCGATAATGGATTTTCGGGGATTGAGGATGCAAAATTTTGATGTGAAGTATCCGCAAAGCATTGAAAGAGCAAGTTGAGGATGTGTAATTTTACTGGGGAGCATCTTCACGTTATCGAAAATGTGGGATGTAGATGCAAAATTTGCAAAGGGAGTATCTTTAAATCCCAGAAAAGGCAAGATGCAGATGCAATTTAAACATGCCAAGCAGGCTAAAAGCATCTGCAGGTTCAAAGAAAAGCAAGTTGCAGATGTATTGATCTAAAAAAGAGCATCTGCAACAATGAATATCAAGGCAGTGCAGATACATCAGTTGTCAAAAAAGCATCTGCGACAGCAAATAAACCCAGAATATAGATACATCAGACACCAGAAAAGTAAATCCTTCATCACTTTACCTATTTCAATCACGGTACACCACAAAGCAAGAAAAGGGATGAAGAGTTGGAATGATCACCTATTCAACACTTTATTGATTTGTTCTACAGGTAAATTCAATAGTTCAGCCAGTTTGTCAGCATCGGTAATATGCTTAAATAAAGTTCGGATAAATTCTTCGGTCACTTGTTCGGTCACTTGTTCGGTCACTTGCTCAGTTACTTGTTTCGTTACTTGCGCGGTTACTTCTTCCGTTACTCGTTTGGTCACAAGTTCTTCCTGTTCTTGAAATTCTTCTGCCATTAATTCTTTTAATGCTTCACACATATTCGTTTTAACCTCCTTTACTGCAACCCAGTTCGCACGGGTGATTACATCCATTGCAGCTTGATATAGTTTTGATGATTTTTTAATTTCATATTCTCTGAGAAGTGTTTCAATTTCTTGGGGATTTGTCATATTCTTACGTAAACTCTGCAACCAAAGATTTTCTTTTGGATCCAACTCTTTTGTTACGAGAAGTTGTATCGGAAAAGCATCTCCGGTTATATAATAAATTCCGGCATCCATAGGAATAGTGTCCAAACCTCGAAAGTCCTTTAGATGTTGAATCATCTTTCTGGGGAAATGGTTGCATATGAAAGTAATAGTTAATTCTTGTGGCGGAATCTCGCAGACTTTGTCGGTGTCGGACTGATAAAAACAGCAATATCCATACACTTTGTAAAAATCGTTAATTGTTAAATTGTCATCCGGACTTTTGTATTCAAGGATATTGTATCTTTTGAAAATCCTGCCGATATTCTTGTGAATCACTTCATTTTCAGCTACTTTGATAATCAACTCATCCATCTGCATGGGCTTTTTCGATAATAAATGCTCTGGCTCAAAGGTGAGTTTTTCGGCTTCTGCTTCAAATTCAATCTGGATTGATGCCTGAAAAGCCGGATGCCATTGAATCGTATCTTTTGTACCTTTCGTCAATTAAAGTCTCCTTTCATTATAAAGTTTTCAGTTACTTAATGCAATGACAAAGAGACAACAAAAAATACACCACTGAAGTGAAAATAATATAGAAATCTCCAATTATCAACTTGTCAAAAGCATTTCTTTTCATATCGGATTATGTTTCGGAATTCGAAACCCGAGATGAGAGCCTTGCGGCTTAGAAAATTCAGAGAAAAGAAGGTCTCTGAAGATGTAGGAATACAATAGCATGAATTTTGTGTTGTGTAAAGGGGGAAGTTGACAGGTGTTGGATGTTGCTTTTTTGAACAGTGCTTATCATGAATACTGTATTCTGGGAATAAAGCCAAAAAATAAATAAGAAAAAGAATTTATTTTGACATTTTTAAAGATAGATGTTAGCATGACTTGAAGATATTACAATATTACAAATTGTTAGGATTAAGGAAGAACGATTTACATGTTAAATAAAAAGGATTTCTTAAAATATGCATCAAAATTAGCATTTCCGATTATGCTTCAAAATCTGATAGGAACATTGGTAAATATTGCTGATACGGTAATGCTTGGATATGTAAGCCAGACTGCTATGTCAGCTTCATCACTTGCTAACCAGTATACTTTTATTCTGTTCTGTTTATATTATGGTATGGCTACAGGTACTTCTGTTTTGTGTGCTCAGTACTGGGGAAAAGGAGATAAAAAAACAGTAGAAAAGATTCTCGGTCTGGCGGAACGGATCTCGCTGATTGTTTCGCTGATATTTTTCGTTGTTTCATTTACCATGCCAACAATGGTTATGAAGATTTTTACAAATAGTCCAGATACGATTGCAGCCGGAAGTGAGTATTTGAAGGTGATTTCATTTTCATTTATATTTATGGGATTTTCGCAAGTTTTTATGAGTGCTCTTCGAAGTATTGGAAAAATAATGCTGCCTTCTATTACGTACATTGTTTCTTTATGTGTCAATGTGCTTTGTAATGCGACCTTTATCTTTGGCCTGTTTGGATTCCCAAAGCTTGGCGTTACCGGTGTTGCCCTTGGTACTGTTATTGCCCGAATCACAGAAGTAGTGATTTGCCTTATCTACTCATTAAAGAGTTCTGATGTCAGATTCCGGATAAAATACTTCTTTGCAAAATCAGGAATTTTGTTTCAGGACTTTATGAAAATTGCTGCTCCGGCCGTAATAAATGATGTTATTTGGAGTTTCGCTGCTTCAACATTTGCAGCAATTTTTGGTCATATTGGCGATGATATGGTCGCTGCAAATGCCGTTGCTGTTATGGTGGTAAATATTGGTGCTATTGCCTGTCGCGGGTTTGCCAACGCAACTACTATTATTATCAGCCAGGAGTTGGGTAAAGACCGCATTGATACAGCCAGAGAATATGGGAAACGCATGCTCAGAATAACAATTATTGTAAGTCTGATAGGTTGTGTCATTATTCTGGCAATTCGTCCGTTGATATTAGATTTCTATCGGGATAAATTAACAGAGACCGCCATTTATTATCTGGGCGTTTTTATAATGATGACAACCTGGCGTCTAGTAGGAGAAGGCATTAATACTTGTCTTATATGTGGATGTTTCAGAGGAGGCGGCGATTCTAAATTTGGAATGATTATAGATTTCATATTTATGTGGCTCGTTGCAGTTCCTACTACATTTATTGCAGCGTATGTTTTAAAATTACCGCCCATCTGGGTTTACTTTGTTATGACGTTGGATGAGTTTGAAAAAATGCCTGTGGTGTTTATTCATTATTTCAGAAAGAAATGGCTTACAAATATTACCAGAAATTTTGAGTGATTATTGTAAATCTATGGCATCTGTATTTAAAAAAGAGGAGGAAAATCGTGGAATTAAGCAAAATAACGATTAAAAAAATTCGGGAACTGATTGTATTTACAGCATTTCTTGTGGTTGCCTTGTGGAAGTTTGACGTGGTGCTCGATGTGCTAAAAGCAATGTGGAAGATTATATTTCCATTTGTGCTTGGTGGAGCAATTGCATTTGTGACCAATGTGCCAATGAGTTTTTTAGAAAAGAAAATTTTTAAAAAGCAAAATAAGGCAACTGAAAAACTGGCAAGACCGGTAAGTCTGCTTCTTACAATCGTATTGGTGGTTGGTGTGATTGCAGTGGTGATGTTTGGTGTAATTCCACAGCTTACACGGACAATGGGAACTTTAATGATGAGTATCGCTGATTTTGTCCCGCAGATGCAAAGATGGATTCGGGAATTTTCCCATAATAACCAGGAGATTATGAAGCTGGTAAATCAATTACAGTTTAATTCAGATCAGGCAATCAAGTGGGGAATAAGCGTTCTTGGAAATGGTGCAGGGAATATGATGAATACGACAATGTCTGCAGTGGGTTCTATAGTCAGTGGACTGGCAACTTTTTTCATTGCATTTTCTTTTGCCTGTTATGTTTTGTTTCAGAAAGAAAAGCTGCATGTTCAAGTGAGAAAAGTATTTTTTGCCTTTCTTCCAAAACAAAAAGCAGATAGTATTCTTAACGTTTGTTCTTTAACCTATCGGACATTTGCAAACTTTCTTACAGGGCAGTGCTTAGAAGCCGTGATTCTTGGAAGTATGTTTTGTGTTATATTGAGTATTTTGAGGATGCCATATGCACTTCTGATTGGAGTTTTAATTGCGTTTACAGCTTTGGTTCCCATTTTCGGGGCTTTCATTGGGTGTGCAGTTGGAACATTTTTAATCTTTATGGTAAGTCCGAAACAAGCAGTTTTATTCATTATAGTATTTTTGGTGCTGCAACAGATTGAGGGAAATCTGATCTATCCACATGTTGTAGGTGAATCGGTAGGGCTTCCGTCGATTTGGGTGCTGGCAGCAGTTACAATTGGTGGAAATCTTATGGGAATTGTAGGCATGCTTATTTTTATTCCGCTGTTGTCAGTGTTCTATACTATTTTTCGCGAATTTGTATATTTGCGTTTGAAAAAACAACATATCAAGCAGGTGACAGAGACAGAAATATTCTTTGATTAAGTTTGAAGAAGGTGTTAAATATCAATTATGATTCAACGCTTTAAGAAAGGATAACCTATTATGAATACAGTAACAGTAAGAAATATTACGATTGGTGAAGGACGCCCGAAAATTTGTGTTCCTATCGTTGGCAAGACTCGTGAAGAAATCCTGAATGAAGCAGCTACATTTGTTACTCTTCCGGTAGACATTGCAGAATGGCGTGTAGACTGGTACGAAGATGTGTTTTCTATTCAGGAAGTTCTGGATACAGCCCGTCAGTTAAAAGAGGCTCTTGGACAGATTCCAGTACTCTTTACATTCCGAACATCTAAGGAAGGCGGAGAAAAAGAAATTTCTCCGGAACAATATGCACAGTTGAACAAAGCTGTATCAGAAAGCGGTTTTGTGGATTTGATTGATGTGGAGGCATTTACCGGGGATGAAATTGTATCCTCTATCATTGCTCATGCTCATGCACATGGTGTAAAAGTGATTGCGTCGAATCATGACTTCGCAAAAACTCCTGAGAAAGACGAAATTGTACGTCGTCTCAGAAAAATGCAATCTCTTGATGCGGATATTCCAAAGATTGCTCTTATGCCAATTTGTAAAAAAGATGTTCTGACATTATTAGAAGCTACTTTGGAAATGTCTGAACAGTATGCAGATCGCCCGATTATTACTATGTCCATGGCAGGAACAGGGGGTGTAAGCCGTCTTACAGGTGAGAACTTTGGATCCGCACTGACTTTTGGTGCTGCTTCCAAAGCTTCTGCTCCGGGACAGATAGGTGTCCATGAATTGAAACAGGTTCTGGACATCATACATAAAAGTTTAACGATTTAAAGTGGAAAATCGTTAAAATGTATTGTGATATAGAAAAACACCTGCTATAATAACAAAAAATAATAATCAGATAAGAAGGGGATAAGAAGAATGGGAGAACAATTTAACTATAATATTGTCCTGATCGGATTTATGGGAGTAGGAAAGAGTACTATCTCTGAGTTTTTGAAAACATCCTTTGCCATGGAGGTTATTGAGATGGATCAGATTATCGCAGAAAGAGAAGGTATGACTATTTCTGATATTTTTAAAATACACGGAGAAGAATATTTTCGTAATCTGGAGACCAATCTTCTTATCGAGATGCAGTCAAAAACTAATGTAGTGATTTCCTGCGGAGGCGGAACTCCAATGAGAGAATGTAATATTGCTGAAATGAAGAAAAACGGACGGGTAGTTCTTCTGACTGCAAAACCGGAAACCATTTTAGAGCGTGTCAAAGACAGCCATGACCGCCCGCTGATTGAAAATAATAAGACAGTTTCATTTATTGCAGAGTTGATGGAGAAACGAAGAGAGAAATATGAGGCGGCAGCGGATATTATCATCGAAACAGACGGAAAAGATAAATCGCAGATTTGCGAAGAGCTGATTCTTAAGCTGCGTCAGATGGATGATAAATAAAATTTACATAATAGTTTAGTGATTTAACTGATGCAAAAATGCAGGAGTTAATAGGAGGATAAAAGATGGAACAGAGAATTAAAGGAACAACAGGTTTATTGGCATTAATCGGAAGTCCGGTAGGACATTCAGGCTCTCCGGATATGTACAATTTCTGTTTCCGTTATCATAACCTGGATTACAGCTATATGGCTTTTGATATCAAAGAAGATCAGGTGCCGGCAGCATTGGATGCGATGCGTTTATTTAAGATGAGAGGATGCAATGTAACTATGCCATGCAAAACAGCAGCAGCCCAGAACATGGATGAATTATCACCTGCAGCAAGAATCATTGGCGCTGTAAATACAATCGTTAATGAAAATGGAAAACTAGTTGGACACATGACGGATGGTATCGGTTTCGTAGGAAATCTGAAAGATCATGGCGTAGATATAAAAGGAAAGAAAATGGTAGTTTTAGGTGCGGGAGGAGCTGCAACAGCTATCCAGGTGCAGTGTGCATTGGACAAAGCAGCATCTATTTCTATTTTCAATCCAAATGATCCTTTTCTTGAGCGTGCAAAAAATACAGCAGCAAAGCTGAAAAATGAAGTGCCGGATTGCGATGTTCAGGTATTTTGTCTGGATGATCAGGATAAATTAAAAGAAGAAATTGCAAAAGCGGATATTCTGGTAAATGGAACATCGGCAGGAATGAAACCGCATGAAGATTTTTCTCTGATCACAGATAAATCTGTATTCCGTCCGGATTTGATTGTATGTGATGTTGTATACAATCCAGAAGAAACAAAACTCCTTCGTGAAGCAAGAAAAGCCGGTTGTGCAAAAACTATTGGCGGAAAAGGTATGCTTCTGTGGCAGGGAGTTGCAGCTTATAAACTGTATACCGGCATGGATATGCCTGTAGAAGAATATAAGAAATATCAGGCAGAAAACGAGAAATAAAAACTGAAGATATATAAGGGCAAGACTTGACGAAATTGAATTAATAAGCTCTCTTCTAAGCAGACAAGTAAAGTACAAATAACTTGTCGCTTGGAAGAGAGCTTATTGTTACTTCGCTGTTTTATTGTAAGAACCCTTTTCGGTATTCCGAAGGGGTTATATTTTTATACTGTGTAAATAGTTTCGTGAAATATGGTGGGTGCTGGAATCCAACAGCATAGCTCACATCGGTAATACTTAAAGCACTTTTGCGAAGCAATACACTTGCTTTATCTAAGCGGTACTGCTGCAGATACTGGCTTGGACTTTGCTTTAAAAATTTCTGGAATAATTTAAACATGTAAGTCCGGTCGATATTGGCAGCCGCAGCAATATCGGAAATTGTAATATTATTGAAATAATTTTTGTGTATAAAATGGAGAGCTTTATTGAAATACAGCTCACCGGAGGTAATCTGATCGGAAGAATCATTATGAACATTGTGCTGGATGTAATCCAGTAATTGAAAGGCTCTTCCTAAAGCCTTTAGGTTATGGCTTCTTTGCATTTCATCATAGGTAGCTTCAAATAAATTCTGCAAACGGGAATCTATCTTGTGATGCAATATGTAATTTTCCTGTGTAAGACCACAAGATTCGAGAACTCGTTCGGCGAGGGTTCCCTTTACTCCGATCCAGAGATAAGACCAGGGGTTGGCTACATCGGGAAAATATTTATTCTTTGTATTTGGCGGAATCATAAAAATATCTCCGGGGTGAATATGGTTCTGTTTATCCCGGACTCCGAAATATCCTTCGCCGTCGATACAGTAATGCACTACCCAATAATCAATCATGATAAATTCATATGGCTTTGTGGGTTTACATTCCTCAAACCCTGATTCACATAACTGAAATTCACTGAATATCGGATCATCATCAACTAAAATCCCAATTTCTTTTTCGAAAAATTTTGGCATAGCAGTACTCCTTTTTAGGTTTTATCATGTCGCTTAATTTACTGCTATTATACAATCAGAAATATAGCTAGTCAACATATATATAAATATTCAACATTTCTAATATATTCTGTAAAATAATTATATTTTAATTCAATCTTGTAAAATTGTGTTTTATGTACAAAAAGCGGTGGTATAAGTGGTGAAAGGTAATAATATTCACCTATGGAAATAAAATAAAAAAGTAGAAACAAATTGTATTACAAATCATCTTTTGGCAACATAAGTTATAAATATGTCAACATTATTTATAGAATTTGGATTTTCGGGATGCTACAATATAGTCACAAAGCAGATGGCCAATGCTAAAAAGTTTTAGAAATTAGAAAAAGGAGAACCTTTCATGGAAAACACAAATTCAAGAGAACGCTTGGGTTCCGTAGCACTTATGATGATGACATTCTCAGCAGTGTTCGCGTTCCCTAGTATTATTAACAATAGTATCCAGATTGGATTAGCAACGATACCGGCATATATTTTCGGATCAGTATTTTATTTTCTCCCATTTATTTTAATGATTGCAGAATTCTCTTCAGCAAACTCTGAAAAAGAATCGGGAGTTCACAGTTGGTTAGAGTGTGTCCTTGGTCCAAAATGGGCTTTCTTAGGAGCCTGGGCATATTTCTTTGTAAACTTATTCTACTTCTGTTCGCTTCTGCCACAGACATTGATTTATGCATCTTATGCATTTGTAGGTAAGAATGTGTTTGGCGGTGCCAACGGAACAAAAGTTATTGCTATTATTTCAATTTTGTTATTCTGGTTAGCTACTTATGTTTGCGTTAAAGGAGTCAGCTGGATTTCAAAAGTAACAAGTTTTGCGGGAAGTGCACGTTTGTTCATGGGAATTGCATTTGTACTCCTTGCATTCGTAGTTGTATTCGGATTTGGTAAAGCTCCTGCACAGGAATTTTCAATGCAGACAATTACACCGAAGTTTAACTGGACATTCTTTATGACAATGGCATGGGTACTTCAGGCTGTAGGTGGCGGAGAAAGTATCGGAGTTTATGTAAAAGACGTTAAAGGCGGAAATAAAACATTCGTTAAAGTAATGGTTATGTCAACAGTATTCGTTGGAATTATGTATGTTCTTGGCGCTGTTGCAGTAGGGCTGATTGTTCCTGGCGAAGTTCTTTCAGGTAACTTCTCAAATGGTATCTTTGATGTATTCCAGATTCTTGGAGGACACTTTGGAATTCCTAAGGGAGTGATTGTTCGTCTCGTTGGTGTGATTCTGTTGCTTGGTAACCTTGGTTCACTTGCACTCTGGACAGCAGCACCTGTTAAAGTATTCTTCTCAGAGATTCCGGAAGGCGTATTCGGAAAATGGCTTGTTAAGACAAATGATGAAGGAAACCCGACAAATGCTCTGTTTGTACAGGGAATTGTTGTAACAATATTGCTGATCATCCCGGCACTCGGAATTGGAAACATCGACAGTTTCCTTGAAATGCTGATCAACATGACTGCAGCAACATCTCTTCTTCCGGTGCTGTTCTTACTCGCAGCTTATATTGGACTTCGTTGGAAGAAAGATAATATGGAAAGAGATTTCCACTTTGGTAACCGTACATTTGGTATCATAGCAGGAATCTTCTTATTAGCAGTATTTGTCTTCGTATTCTTTATGTCAACAGTTCCAGAGCCAACACTTATTATGCAGGCTATTAACGGAACATTACCGGAAGGCGTAGCAAATCCGATCGGAACATTGGTATACAACGTATTAGGAGTTGTAATATTCATGGGAATTGCATGGGTCTGCTGGAATCGTTACGAAAAGAAAACAAAATCTGCAGAAAAATAATAGTTTAGAAATCGAAATATTAATGAAAAAATAAAGCGTATCAGGTGTCAGTGTAATGCCTGATACGAGTATAGAAAACAGGAGGATTTTAGAAATGAAGGTTTGGGAAAATCATCAGGTTGATCATATAAACAGAATGCCGGCAAGAGCACATTTTTTAACATTTCCTACAAGAGATAAAGCATTATTAGGAAGCAACGGGTATACTCATGCATTTAAAAACTTAAACGGAGTTTGGAAATTCATGTTTCTTGATGCTCCGGAATATAGCCCGGAAGGATTTGAAAGTACAGAATTTGATACATCTGTTATGGATGATATTACAGTACCAGGTAACTGGCAGCTGCAGGGATACGGAAAAATGCACTACTCTGATCTGTGGTACAACTTCCCAATCAACCCACCATATGTACCGACAGAGAATCCAACAGGAATCTACAAACGTAACTTCTACGTAGATGAAAGCTTCCGTGGAAAACAGATCATCATTCGTTTTTGCGGTGTTGATTCAGCTTATCACCTCTGGATCAACGGAGAAGAAGTTGGTTACAGCAAGGGTGCGAGAAATGAAGCTGAATTTGACATCACACAGCTTGTGAAAATAGGAGAAGAAAATGAAGTAACAGTTCGTGTATATCAGTGGTCTGACGGAACTTATCTGGAAGATCAGGATATGTGGTGGGAAAGCGGAATCTTCCGTGATGTTGAACTTCTCGGAGTTCCGACAACAGGTATCAATGATTTTACAGTAGTTGCAGATCTTGATGATGAATATGTAAATGGTCTTCTTTCTGTAGAAGCACTTCTCAGAACAAAAGATGCAGTTCAGGTAAAATATGAATTGTTAGATGCGAAGGGCGTTTGCGTATGGACAGGCGAAGCTGCATCAGAAGGTCGAACAGTTAGCATCAAAGCTGAGATTGAAAATGTTGAGCATTGGACAGCAGAAACACCTTACTTATATAAATTACTCATGACAGTAGAAAAAGATGGTGAAGTGATTGAAGTAATTCCACAGAATGTAGGATTCCGTAACATTCGCCTGAACGGAGATACATTCCTTGTAAATGGTGTTGCAATCAAATTCAAAGGAATGAACCGTCATGATTACAACCCAAGAAACGGACGTGTTGTAGCAAGAGAAGAAATCGAAAAAGATATCATTTTAATGAAACAGTTTAATGTAAATGCGATCCGTACATGTCATTATCCAGATTCTTACTACCTGTATGATTTGTGTGATGAATATGGTATGTATCTCATTGACGAGACAGACCTTGAGTGTCATGGATTCGAATTAACAGGAGACTATGCTTGGATTTCAGATGATCCGACATGGGAAACAGCTTATGTAACACGTATGGTTCGAATGATTGAGCGCGATAAAAACCATCCATCTATCTTAATGTGGTCTCTTGGAAATGAGTCTGCTTCAGGATGTAACTTCTTCAAGATGACAGAGGTTGCTCATCAGATGGATTCAACAAGACTTGTCCACTACGAAGGTGACTTCGATATGGAATATGCAGATGTTTACTCTACAATGTATACATGGCTTGAGAACCCGGAAAAACCTTTCCTTATGAAAGACGTTATTGAAAACAGCAAACACCCTCACCTGCTTTGCGAGTACTGTCATGCAATGGGTAACGGACCTGGAAACCTGAAAGAATATCAGGATCTGTTCTATGCGCATGACAAACTTCAGGGCGGATTCATCTGGGAGTGGTTCGATCATGGTATCGAAACATATACAGAAGACGGTGAAAAATATTACCGCTATGGAGGAGATTTTGGTGATGATCCAAGTAACAAAGACTTCTGTATCGATGGAATGTTAATGCCAGACCGTACTCCTTCACCGGGATTATACGAATATAAGAAAGTTGTTGAGCCAATCACAACTACAGAAGTAAATCTTGAAAAAGGAATTATTCATCTGTTAAGCCGTTACGATTTTGCAGATTTGGATCAGTTCCGTCTTGTATATCAGGTAATGGAAGACGATGTAATGATTCAGTGTGGAAGTTTTGATCTTCCGTCAATTCCGGCAAGAACAAGCAAAGATATCACAGTTCCTTATACTCTGGAAGGTGTTCAGGCAAAACCAGGCGCTGAGTACTACTTAAACATTTCCTACCAGTTAAAAGATGCAACACCGTATGCACCGGCAGGACATGAGCTTGCAACAGCACAGTTTAAGCTTCCAATCTACAAAGAAGGAATAGAAGTAATTCCGGAAGGAACATTAAAAGTAACAAAAGAGCATACAACACTCCGTGCAGAAGGTGCTAACTTCTCAGTAGAATTTGATCTTGTGCGTGGTAACATTACAAGCATTGTTCGTGATGGTATGCAGATTATGAGCAAAGGACCGAGACTGACACTTTGGAGAGCTCCGATCAGCAATGATATGGAAATCATTGATCAGCTGAAGAAGGTATACTTCTTACACTTAGAGCATGAAGTAGTTATGGATATCAACTACGAAGAAGATGGACATTTCCTCAAGATGGTTGTTAAGACAATCAACGGAACAACAAACAGTGCTTGGCATTTTGATACAACATACGAATACATCGTATGCCCGACAGGAGACGTTATGATCCGCGTATCCGGTACTCCGGGTGGAAAACTTGAAGATACAGGCGCAACAATGTCTGCAAACGGATCTTCCGCAAACATGGCAATGGGCGGCAAATTAGGATGTGCTCCTGATATGTTCCCAAGAATCGGTGTGACAATGCATTTAGATGAGTCTATGGAAAATGTTCGTTACTTCGGACGTGGACCTGGAGAAAACTACTCTGACTCTAAAGAGGCAGGACTTATGGGTGTATATGAAAATACAGTTGATGGTCTGTTCACAAACTATGTTGTTCCACAGGCAAACGGAAACCATATGGATTGCAAATGGGTATCCCTGACAAATGACAGAGGAATGGGTATGGTTGCATCAACAGAAAACAGCTTCAATTTCAGCGCTTCATTCTACGAGGAGAAAGACTTAGATGATGCAAAACATACATGTGATCTTGTAAAACGTGACTATGTTGTATTCAATATTGATTACAAACAGAATGCACTTGGATCATACTCTTGCGGTCAGTGGCAGCTGGATAAATTCCGTGCAAAGAACGAAGCATTTACAATCGACTTCCGCGTAACTCCATTCAACAACAAGGAGATGGAAGACAAACAGATTGCACATGAGCGTGTTCGTATTTCAAAATAATAGATAAAACTTCATTTAAATTTAATAATTAGTAGTTATTTAAATAGAACTCAGGGATATTAAGTGGTGGTATCTGCGATAGTGGTTTTTTGGAGATTGAAGATGCGTAATTTTGCTAGAGAGTATCCGCAAGGTATGGAAAATGCGGGATGCAGATGAAAAATTTGCAAAGGAAGTATCCTCAAATCCTAGAAAAAGCAAGATGTAGATGCAATTACACATGCCAGGCAGGACGAAAAGCATCTGCAAGTTATGAAAAGAGCAAGTTGTAGATACATTGGTCTAAAAAAAGAGTATCTGCGACAGAGTATATTAAGGGATTGTAGATACATCAGTTATCAAAAAAGCATCTGTTCAAGCGAATAAACCTAGAATATAGATACATCAGACACCAGAAAAGCATATTTCTTCATCATTCCATCTATTTCAACCACGATACACCTTAAAGCAAGAAAAAGACTATGCAATCCAGCGAATTGGAGTCGGGCTTGCCCGACGAAGTTGAGCAGGAGTGCATAGTCTTTTTCTTACTTAGAGGCCGTCGTGAATTAAATAACAATTTTACGCATGGACAATATCGTGACTAAAACACAAAAAAGACAAAAAAGTGCCATACATTGGATAAGTATTTGGTCGAAGAAGCTGCAAAATCTTGTTATATTGAAGATACAGGATTTCGTAAAGCGTTTAGGTAAGGAAACACCTTCGGACATCGACTCGAAAATACCTCGTCTGATGCCGAAGTGTACCTAAACGCTAAGCTCGAAAATACCTCGCAAAGCGTTTAGGTAAGGAGGAACCAAAATCATGGAGATACAGAAAATTACAGATGCGTCATTTGGAAAATATGGACGGGTTCTGGAAGGGTATTCAATCGACAGAATCTTAAAAGAAATGGAGCATACCCCACTTCCGAAAGATGTCATTTATGTGCCAGCCGTAGAAGAGATGGAAGCACTTCCGGAAGCAGAAGCATTCCAGAATCGTGCTTACGGTGGACTGCCGATTCAGATAGGGTATTGCAATGGCGATAATAACAAGTTAAATGCATTGGAGTATCACCGCTCATCAGAGATTAATATTGCAGTTACAGATATGATTTTATTGCTTGGTGCACAGCAGGATGTAAAGGATGATTTTATATATGATACTTCTCTTGTAGAAGCATTTTATGTTCCGGCAGGGACAGTAGTGGAAATGTATGCGACAACATTACATTATGCACCATGCACGGCAGTAGAAGGCGGATTCCGCTGTGTGGTAGTTCTTCCGGCTGGAACGAATACAGAACTTACATTTCCTATCGGAGAGAACGGAGAAGATAAGTTGATCACGGCAAAGAATAAATGGCTGATTGCACATGAAGAAGCAGGAATCGAAGGTGCATTTTGTGGATTACAAGGTGAAAATATCACATTGTAAGTGAATAACTTATTTGAAATTTACGAAGTGTGTGGAAAATTATAACAGATATAAAATAAAAAGAAAGGTTGGTATAAAAGATGAGTAATATGCCAGAATTGAAAATCGGAGTTGTAGCAGTAAGTAGAGATTGTTTCCCGGAGAGCTTATCTGTAAATAGAAGAGCAGCACTTATGAATGCGTATAAAGCAAAATATGGAGAGGCTGACATTTACGAATGTCCAATCTGCATCGTAGAGAGTGAAATCCATATGGTACAGGCATTGGAAGATATTAAAGCCCAAGGATGTAATGCGTTGGTTGTATATCTTGGAAACTTTGGACCGGAGATCGCAGAGACATTACTTGCAAAACATTTTGAAGGACCAAAGATGTTTGTTGCAGCAGCAGAGGAGACAGGAGACAATCTGATTCAGGGAAGAGGAGATGCTTACTGTGGAATGCTCAATGCAAGTTATAATTTGAAATTGAGAAATATTAAAGCATATATTCCGGAGTATCCAATCGGAACAGCAGAAGAGTGTGCTGACATGATTGCTGAGTTCCGTCCAATCGCACGTGCAATCATCGGATTAAATGATTTGAAGATTATCAGCTTTGGACCACGTCCACTGAATTTCCTTGCATGTAATGCTCCAATCCAGCAGTTATATAATCTTGGTGTTGAGATTGAAGAAAATTCAGAACTTGATTTGTTTGAGGCATTCAACAAACATGAAGGAGACGAGAGAATCCCTGCAATCGTAAAAGAGATGGAAGAAGAGCTTGGAGAAGGTAATAAAAAACCGGAAGTTCTTCCAAAGCTTGCACAGTATGAATTGACATTAAAAGACTGGATTAAGGAACACAGAGGATATCGTAAATATGTTGCGATTGCAGGAAAATGCTGGCCTGCATTCCAGACACAGTTTGGTTTTGTACCATGTTATGTAAACAGCCGTCTGACAGCACAGGGAATCCCTGTATCCTGCGAGGTTGATATTTACGGAGCATTGAGTGAATTCATAGGAACCGTTGTAAGTCAGGACACAGTTACATTGCTTGATATTAACAACAACGTGCCTGCAGATATGTACAAAGAAGATATTGAAGGAAAATTCCCTTACACACACAAAGATACATTTATGGGATTCCATTGTGGAAACACAGCATCAAGTAAATTATCGTTCTGTGAAATGAGATATCAGCTTATTATGGCGAGAGCATTGCCGGAAGAAGTGACACAGGGAACATTGGAAGGAGATATCGTGCCTGGAGATATTACATTCTATCGCCTGCAGAGTACATCAGACAACAAACTTCGTGCATACATAGCACAAGGTGAAGTACTTCCTGTAGCAAGCCGTTCATTTGGAGCAATCGGTGTATTTGCGATTCCGGAAATGGGAAGATTTTATCGTCATGTACTGATTGAGAAGAATTTCCCACATCACGGAGCAGTTGCATTCGGTAACTACGGAAAAGCATTATTTGAAGTATTCAAATATATTGGTGTGCCGGTAGAAGAAATCGGATATAACCAGCCGGCAGGAGTACGCTACCCAACAGAGAATCCTTGGGCATAGGATATAAATGGTGCGGAAATACGCTTGGACATCAATTCGAAAAGACCTCGTCTGATGCCGAGGTGTACCTAAACGCTAAGCTCGAAAAGATCTTGCTAAGCGTTTAGGTAAAGAAAGGATTTTTAGATTATGTTATATATAGGAGTAGATCTTGGAACATCGGCAGTAAAGTTATTGTTGATGGATGAAAAGGGAAAGATTCATAATATTGTTTCAAAAGAATATCCGCTTAGTTTTCCACATCCGGGCTGGTCAGAACAGAATCCGCAGGACTGGAAAGAGCAGTCACTGGCAGGGATCAAAGAATTGATCGCAGACGCGGACAAGAGTCAGATTGCAGGAATCAGCTTTGGCGGACAGATGCACGGACTGGTCGTGTTAGATGAGAATGATGAAGTGATCCGTCCGGCAATTTTATGGAATGATGGAAGAACAACAAAAGAGACAGATTATCTGAACGAAGTGATCGGAAAGGATAAGCTTTCAAAATATACGGCAAACATTGCATTTGCAGGATTTACAGCACCGAAGATTCTTTGGCTGAAAGAACAGGAACCGGAGAATTTTGCAAAGATCAACAAGATTATGTTACCAAAAGATTATCTTGCATATGTGTTAAGCGGTGTTCACTGCACAGACTATTCAGATGCATCCGGTATGTTGTTACTTGATGTAGAGCACAAATGCTGGTCAAAAGAGATGTTGGAAATCTGTAATGTAAAAGAGGAACAGCTTCCGACACTATATGAGAGTTATGAAGTGGTCGGAAATGTGAAACCAGAGATTGCAGAAGAGCTTGGAATCCCGTCGAGTGTGAAAGTGATTGCAGGAGCAGGAGATAATGCAGCAGCGGCGGTTGGAACAGGAACGGTTGGAGAAGGAAGATGTAATATTTCTCTTGGAACATCAGGAACCATTTTTATTTCCAGCAAGAAATTCGGGGTAGATGAACATAACGCCTTGCATTCATTCGACCATGCAGATGGTTACTATCATTTGATGGGATGTATGCTAAGTGCGGCATCTTGTAATAAATGGTGGATGGATGAGATTCTGAAGACAAAAGAATATGCAAAAGAGCAGGAACAGATTCGTAAACTTGGAGAAAACAAGGTGTTTTATCTTCCGTATTTGATGGGAGAGCGTTCACCGCACAATGATCCAAAGGCAAGAGCAACATTTATCGGAATGACAATGGATACAACAAGAGAGGATATGACACAGGCAGTTCTGGAAGGTGTTGCATTTGGGTTACGTGATTCTTTGGAAGTGGCGAGAAGTCTTGGAATCCAGATTGAGCGTACAAAAATTTGCGGAGGCGGAGCAAAGAGTCCGCTTTGGAAAAAGATTGTTGCAAATGTAATGAATTTGAAGGTGGATGTCATTGAAAGCGAAGAAGGTCCTGGATATGGCGGAGCGATTTTGGCAGCGGTAGGCTGCAAAGAATTTGCAAGCGTTGAAGAAGCAACAGAGAAGCTTGTGAAAATTGTAGATACGGTGGAACCGGATGCAGAACTGGTAGCAAAATATGAAGAGCGTTATCAGAAATTCAGACAGATTTACCCGACATTAAAAGGTTTGTTTCAAGAATTGAATTAAAAAAACAGCAGAGATTTCAAAGATATGCGGTATAAAAACAGCATAGCATTGAAATCTCTGCTGTTTTTGTGTTAAACTGGTAAAGCATGAAAACATTTGAGAGTTTTTGGAGGTATATATGAAAAGAGAGTCATTTGGTTCCCGATTGGGATTTATTCTGGTGTCTGCCGGATGTGCTATCGGAATCGGTAATGTCTGGAAATTCCCTTACATTTGCGGTGCATATGGAGGGGCAGCATTTATTTTAATATATTTGTTGTTTTTAATTATTTTGGGAATTCCGGTACTGGTATGTGAATTTGCGGTCGGAAGAGGCAGTCGAAAGAGTGTTGCACTTAGTTTTGATGAACTACAGTCGAAAAATGGGAAATGGAGCCCATTAAAATTTATTGGAATCATCGGATGTTATATGTTGATGATGTTCTATACAACTGTTGGCGGATGGTTGATGTATTATTGTTACAAGGGGATTCGAGGCAGTTTTGTGAATGCATCTTCTGATAATATTTCAACACAATTTTCTCAGATGCTTACAGATGTACCGACGATGTTGTTCTGGACAATTCTGATTTGTGTGATTGGCTTTGCAGTATGTATGTTTGGGTTAAATAATGGGATTGAGCGTGTTACAAAAGTGATGATGACGGCGTTGATTCTGATTATGGTAGTTCTTGCCATTCGTTCTGTGACAATGGCAGGTGCCGGAGAGGGAATCCGTTTTTATTTAATCCCTGATTTCCATAAGATGGTGGAAAGCGGAATCGGTAATGTGGTATTTGCAGCATTGAGCCAGGCGTTTTTCACATTGTCGATCGGTATTGGTGCGATGTTGATCTTTGGAAGTTATCTGGATCAGTCCAGAAGTCTGACCGGTGAGGCAGTAAATATTATGCTTCTTGATACATTTGTTGCCCTGACAGCAGGATTTATTATCATTCCGGCATGTTTTGCATACGGAATCGAGCCGGGAGCAGGTCCGAGTCTTGTCTTTATAACATTGCCAAATATTTTTGCACAGATGAGTGGCGGAAGAATCTGGGCATTCTTATTCTTCTTATTCCTGACATTTGCAGCATTATCAACAATTATTGCTGTGTTTGAAAATCTGGTTATGTTCAATATGGAGCTGCTTGGCTGGAGAAGAAAGAAGAGCGTGCTTGTATGTGCAGCGTTGATTATCATTTTAAGTATTCCATGTGTACTTGGATTTAATGTCTGGTCAGGTGTGCAGCTTCTTGGTGAGGGAAGCACAATCATGGACCTGGAAGATTTTATTGTATCTAATAATCTGCTTCCACTGGGAAGTCTTGGCTATGTATTATTCTGTACAAGAAAGAACGGCTGGGGATGGGATGCATTTATTAAAGAGGTTAATACAGGAAGTGGTATGAAGTTTCCAAAAACACTTCGTGGTTATGTAAGCTACGGAATTCCGGCAATTATCATTGTTATTTATCTGAAAGGGTATTATGATAAATTTAAAGATATGGGAACAGGAATTTTTGTTGGATGGATGATATTTGCAATTGTATTTCTTGCATGGGTAATATACTGTGCAACGTCTGTGGAGAAGGACAGAACAGAATAAGAAAGTAAAAGACGGGGTGAGTGTGGGACATTCACTCCGTAAAATATAAGATGAGGAACGAAAATGGATTATAAGTTGTTGATGAATACAGCAATTCTTGCAGGGGAGATTATGTTGAAAAGTGGAGCGGAAGCGTATCGTGTAGAGGATACGATCCGCCATATCCTGAATATGGCTCATGTGGAAAATGTAGATACGATCGTGTTGATGACTGGAATTGTGGCAACGATAGATAATCCGGATATGGAAACGATCACAGTAATTCGGAGAGTGGAATCCAGAGGAAATAATTTGAATCGGATTGCTATCGCAAATGATATTTCCAGACGATTTTGTGAGGGGAAAATCTCACTGGAAGAAGCTTACAAGGAATTGCAACAGATTGAAACAAAACAGTATCGAAGAGCTATATATAATATTGCGACAGTCTGTATCTGCGGAGGATTTGCTCCATTATTTAACGGAGGATGGCTGGAGGTGGTCGGTGCGTCCGCGGCAGGGGCAGTGCTTGCACTAATTGTGACAATAGGAAAGAAATTAAAGATACAAGGGTTTATACAAGATGTTTTGTCATCTTTTGGATTGGCACTGATGGCTATTTTTTTGAAGAGGCAGTTTCCGGCTATGAATATGGATACGGTAATCATTAGTGGTATTATGCCACTTGTTCCGGGAGTTGCGATCACAACTGCAATACGTGACACCCTTCAGGGGGACTATTTGTCAGGTTGTGCAAGGATTCTGGAAGCATTTCTGTGTGCGGTATCTGTGGCATTAGGAGTTGCACTGGCAATGGCGGCAACCGGAATTATGGGGACAGGAGGTGTTGTTCTGTGATGAGACTTTTAGGTGGTGCAATTGGATCATTTATTGCAATTGTATGCTTCGCAATCATTATTGAATGTCCGAAAAAATATCTTCCTTTAGCCGGTGTGATCGGAGCGGTGGGAGGAACTGTTTATTTGTTCTGTCTTAATATTGTCAAGACAGATGCAGTACTTGCAGCATTTTTTTCTGCATTAGCAATTACAATATTGTCACATATTTTTGCGAAAGGATTTCGCGCACCGGTTACAATATTTCTTATTCCGGGAATACTTCCGACAGTACCGGGAGCGGGGATGTATCGGATCGTTTATTATCTGGTGGCAGGAAATCAGGCAAAATGTGCATTTTACTTTGCGCAGACATTGGAAATTGCAGGGATGATCGCCCTGGCAATCTTTTTAGTTGGAACGATTGTGAATGTGATTCGAAAAAGTAAAAAAATACAAGAGAAAAGCCCTCGTTAACGGATGTTAACAGGGCTTTTCGTGATGTTTAGTCAAATTCTTTATATTCATTTACAAGCTTGAAGACCGTTCCAGATAACAAGAACAGTGCGATTAAGTTTGGAATTGCCATCAGACCATTGAAGGTATCTGCGATATTCCATACAAGTCCAAGGTCCATAGTAGCACCGAGCATTGCAACGAGAGAATATACGATCATAAAAGGTTTGATGACCTTTGCAGAGAAAATAAATTCAATGCAGCGAGCTCCATATAATCCCCATCCGATAATTGTAGAAAATGCAAAACAGCACATGGAAACAGCCGTAAATATAGATACCCAGTTTCCATATGTGGATGTGAATCCAAGGATTGTAAGCTCAGCTCCGGCAGCCTCGCCATATGCAATCGGTACGCCGCTGCAAAGGATTACAAGTGCTGTCAGTGTGCAAATGACAATGGTGTCGGTAAATACTTCAAATACTCCGAAGAAACCTTGTTTGACAGGTTTCTGAGTGTCTGCACAAGCGTGTGCGATGGAACCTGTACCAAGTCCGGCTTCGTTTGAGAAGATTCCGCGGGAAACACCTTTTTTCAATGTCATAAATGCACTTCCAACGATTCCTCCTGTGACAGAGCGTGGGTTAAATGCCCCCTCAAAGATGGAAGCAAATACGGCAGGGATATTTTCTATATTCAGGAAAATAACGCCGAGGGCAAGGAGAATATAGAATAATGCCATAAATGGCACAAGTTTTTCAGTTACTTTTCCGATTCGTTTTACACCGCCGAGAAGAACCATCCCGACTAAAAGTGTAAGAATGATACCTTGAATGAAGTTTGCCTGTGAGATCATATCCTGTGAAATGATGTGATAATTCAGCAGCGCAGAGTCAATGGCAGTCGTAATTGTGTTGACCTGTGTCGCATTACCAGTTCCAAATACGGTAAGTACTCCAAATACTGAGAACAAAACGGCAAGCCACTGCCAGTTTTTGCCAAGACCATTTTTGATATAGTACATAGGACCGCCGACAAGTTCTCCGTTTTCATTTGTTTCACGGAAATGGACCGCCAGAGTTACTTCGGTGAATTTTGTACACATTCCGAGAATCGCAGAAATCCACATCCAGAAGACTGCTCCGGGACCTCCGATTGCAATAGCTCCTGCGACACCGCAATATTACCGGTTCCGACAGTGGCGGCAAGTGCGGTACAGACAGCCTGGAATGGCGTGATCGCACCATCACTGGCATTTCTTTTCCGGAAAATACGACCAATTGTTGTTTTAATGGCATATGGAAATTTGCGAATCTGCAAAAAGCGGGTTCGGATACTTAGATAAAGACCCACACCGATAATGCAGATCATAGCCGGAACACCCCAGATAAAGTTGTTTACGGCAGAGTTGACAGTTTCAATAGTATGTAACATAAAAAATCCTCTCTTCCTAAATAGAAACAAAATTCTGCTAAGCAAAGTTAAAAAAAATAAAAAATCGCTGTGATTTGTAAAAATTCACCAGCGAAACATACAAAAAATATAATATCAGAAAATATAAGAAAAATCAATAAAAGGATGGATTGATTTTACCGGTTTAATGTGTTAAGTTGGTATAATGAATAAGAATCCGTAGGGGAAACGGTGAAGAAAGGTATGAATGTCAAAATAATTGGCAAAACATAGCAGAGGAGAATAAAATGATAGTTGCTTTAATTGAAAAAATCTATAGTTTTTTGTGGGGAGATTTGCTTCACATTCCATTGCCCGGAGGAAGCAGTATTGGAATTTCATTACTTATTATATTGTTGATTCCAACAGGAATTTACTTTACAATCCGCACAAAATTTTTATCAATCCGACTGATGCCGGATATGGTGAGAGCTCTTGTAGAGAAAAAAGAAGAAAAATCAAGTTTATCGACATTTCAGACATTGCTGGTATCTACAGCAACCAGAGTAGGAATGGGAAATCTTGTCGGTGTTGTAGCGGCAATATCGGTCGGAGGAGCCGGAGCCGTATTCTGGATGTGGCTTATGGCTTTGATTGGTTCGTGTACAGCATTTGCAGAGGCAACGCTGGCACAACTGCATAAGCAGAAAGATCCATTGTATGGAGGATTTCGTGGAGGACCGGCATATTATATCCATGATTGTGTAGAAGCGAAAACAGGAAAGAAGCATAAAAAAGTAATCTGGGCAGTAATGTTTGCTGTTTCAGGTCTGGTCTGCTGGTGTGGAATCAGTCAGGTAATCAGTAATTCAGTAGCTTCTTCGTTCCAGAATGCATTTGATATTCCACCGTTATATACAACAATTCTTCTTGTTGCGGTAGCTGCGGTAATTGTATTACGAAAAAATGCTACGGTTAAGGTATTGGATTTTATGGTTCCGGTTATGGCGGTATGCTATTTTGCAATCACATTATTTATTATCATAACAAATATTGGACATGTTCCGGCAGTATTTACAAGAATATTTGAAGAAGCATTTGGACTTCGTCAGGCAGCGGCAGGAGGAATCGGTGCAGTTATTATGAACGGTGTGAAAAGAGGATTGTTCTCAAATGAAGCCGGTTCTGGTTCAGCTCCATGTGCCGCTGCAGCAGCAGATTGCCACAGACCGGCACAGGCAGGATTAGTTCAGGCTCTTGGCGTATTTGTGGATACCATTATCATTTGTACATGTACAGCAATGATTATGCTTCTGGCTCCACAGGAATTGACAGAAGGCTTGACCGGTATGGAATTGCTACAGACAGCAATGGGATATCACCTGGGAAGATTCGGTGTTATATTTATTGCAATTACATTATTTTTATTTAGCTTTTCAACATTTCTTGGAATTTTATTTTATGCCCGCAGTAATGTCGCCTATTTATTTGGAGACAAATGGTGCTGGCAGACGGCCTATAAAGTGCTTGCACTTGTTATGTTGTTTATCGGAGGTATTGCAGCATATACATTTGTATGGGATCTTGGGGATGTCGGAATTGGGTTAATGACAATATTCAATGTAGTATTCTTATATTTACTGGCAGATGAAGCGATAGATGAACTAAAAGATTATGAAAAAAGTAAAAAACTGAAAAAATAAGGTTAATTATAAAAATTAGTTGGAAATGTGATATATTTGGGGAAAGTGATAGAATGTCATATTCAAAAAAGAGAAGAGTATCCTACATAGCGGTTTTCGTATGTGTGGCGGCAGCATTGCTTTGCCGCTATGTGAAAAAGACATCGGATATCGAAAATATAATATTAGATCAGAGCTGTACCTGTCTGTATCTGGGTTTATATATAGCATGGGGGATTTATTTGCAAAAGAGGGTAGTAAATTACAAAATCAGAAGATGTCTTGTTGAGATTGCCTGCCTGATGGTTTTTTGGATTTTTTTGCGAAGTATAAAATATCATATTTTAATGGAAGTATTTAGTAGGAGAATGTGTTGGTATTTGTATTATATTCCATGTACGATGATTCCGACGCTAGGACTCAATGCAGCAATATTGATGGGAGAAGAGGAGGAGAAGAATACAAGGGTGCGCACATTAGCTCTTGTGCTTACAGCAATTTTATTAGCTCTTTTAGTTATTACAAATGATTTTCATCAGCTTGTATTTTCTTTTGCAGGTGAAAAGCCATTCTCAGATGCAAAGTATCAGCAGGGTCCGGTTTTCTTTGCTGTCCAAATTTGGGTAATTTCCTGTCTGATTGCAATGGAAGTGATTTTGATTAAAAAAAGTAAAATTCCAAATAAAAGAAGAACCTGGCTTCCGTTTTTTCCAGAAGCTTTGCTTCTTATCTGGAGTTTTGGTAATGTTATTGGAATATCTGTTATAAGGAATTATTTCGGTGACATGACAGTGGTTTGCTGCCTGTTGATGTCAGCAATTTATCAAAGCTGTATTTACTGCGGATTAATTGAGACAAATATCAGGTATACGGAATTATTTCAGGCGGCAGGAGGAATTTCAGCAGAGATTACAGATGACAGATGGAAGGTATGGTATCGTTCAGGAGAATTTCCTAATATTACAGATCAGATGAGACATGACGCAAAATATGCACCATTGATGCTGGAACACGGCATTCAGATTAAGCATATTTCTTTGCGGGGAGGTCATGCATTTTGGGCGGAAGATATATCACCGGTATTGGATCAGTATAAAGAATTAGAAGAGCTCCAAGTGGAATTGACTGAAAGAAACCGGTTATTACAGATTGCATATGAAAAGAAAGCGAAGAAAAAAGCAATTGAAGAGAAGAATCGTTTATTTAATTTAATACAGAATCAGACAAAGCATCAGATTTATTTATTAGATTATTATCTGGATGAGCTTCAGAAGACAGATTCAGAAGAGATTTATGATAAGCTTCTCAGAAAAATTGTGGTAGTCGGAACATATATGAAGCGTCGAAAGAATTTGATTTTGTCGCAGAAAGAAAAACAGGCAAAGTTAACGGCGGAAGATTTAAAAAGAAGTCTGACAGAGTCGTGTGATAGTTTAAAGCTTTGCGATATCAAAGGAACCTTTTATATTGATCCAACGATAAAATCGCTTGGGGATGACAGTATTTTAAAATGTTATGATTTTTTTGAATGGGTAATAGAAGAATTAATAGATGAACTTCAATCCGTTTTTCTACGTATTGCGGAGATTGACGGACAGCTTAAAATCGCGGTGACAGTGAAAGGACCGAGCGATTTATCAGTATTGTTGAAAAAGAATCCAGGGCTTTATATTGAGCAGGAAGCAGAGAATGAATGGTTTGCAGCAGTGAAAGTCTGAGCAAATAATAGGAGAAAACAGGATGTATAGTTATGTGACATATAGTGTAAAACTACATAATATATTGATGGTTTTGATGGAAATAGGTCTGGTTTTGGAGCTGTGGATTTTTTTCTCAAGATTAATACGTTCGGCTGGATTAAAAAAAATAATGAGAATAGGAATTCTGTTTTTGATGTCCTTTGTGCTGATGTGTTTTTTCTTAAATGACCATAGATATCAGCTTGGTGAAAATAATCATCCTTCGTTTTTGTTGAAAATCCCAATATGGATATTTTTAACAGGAATGTCTTTGTTGATTATCTACCTGTGTCTGCTGGTCAGAAATGAAATACTCGCATGTCGGAAAAATATTTCAGCCTGGTCGGTTAAAGAGACAATGGATGATGTTCCATGCGGGGTCTGTGTTTCAGATTCCTGTGGACATGTCGTATTATCTAATAAAAAAATGAGAGAATTAAGCAGGATGCTGACTGGGGCACCACTGCAGAACTATGAAGATTTGAAGCAGGTATTAGATGGAAATAAATCAGTTCAAGGAGTGACCAGACTCAGTCCGGAAAAAGGTGTGCTTTATTTACCAAATGGCACAGTGTGGATGTTTCAAAACTACATGTTAGCGGAAGAAGTTGAGGGGTATCTTCAGACAGTGGCATTTGATGTTACCGAAATATATTTTAACAGTGAAAAAATTCGGATGAAGAATGAAAAGCTGGAATTATTAAATCAAAAATTGAAAAAAATGTATGAGCAAATTGATGAAAGTATTCGTGAACAGGAGACTCTTAAAATGAAAATGCAGGTGCATGACAGTTTGGGGTGCTGTCTTCTTACAATCCGACGTATGCTGGAAGGTAATAAAGAACCTGATTATATGAAAAATCAGTTGGAAATCTTAAAACAATCAGTATATATATTGTCCGGGATTACGCAGGATGATACGGAGAAACAGTATGAGGAATCAATAAAACATGCGGAAAAACTAGGGGTTTCTGTGGAGATTGAAGGTGAGCTTTGTGATGAACATCAAGTCGCATTGATAACGGATAAAGCAATTCGTGAATGTGTTACAAATTGTATACGGCATGCACATGGAAGAAGAGTGTATGTACAAAGTCATAAAACCCGTGAAGGGTGGAAGGTTTGCATTACAAATGACGGAGAAAGACCGAAAGAAGGAAGTAGAGAAGGCGGTGGTCTTTCTGCTTTGCGAGAAGTTGTTGAGAGAGACGGAGGAGAAATGACAACAAAATTTGAGCCGGAGTTTTTGTTGGTTTTAAAACTACCGTTTTCGGAAACAGAAGAATAAGACATAGACTGGGAAGAGGAGGTAAGCAAAGATGATACGTGTATTAATAGTAGAAGATCAGAAAATCATGCAGAAATATTTTGAATATCTTATAGAGAACAATAAAGAAGAATTTCAGCATGTACAGACGATTGCAGATGCATATGAGGCAATAAAAATATGCAGTAAAACAAGAGTAGATCTTGTGTTGATGGATGTACAGACATTTCATAACCATGATGGACTTAAAGCCGGTAAAGAAATTAAAGAAGCACATCCGAAAATCAAAGTATTGATCGTTACCTCACTTATTGACCCGGAAGTTTTGGCAAGAGCAAAGTCAGGGAGTGCAGACAGTCTCTGGTATAAAGATCATGGGGACGAGGAAATTCTTGATGTTATTCGACGAACACTAGAAGGACAAAGAGTGTTTCCGGATATCTCTCCGGATGTGCAGCTAAATTGGATCCAGAGTGATGAAATCAGTCCAAGACAGCTAGAGATGCTGCGTTTGTACATAAAAGGTATGTCATATTCGGAAATTGCGAAAAAGATGGGATGTTCTACGGCAGGAGTTAGATGGAACTTCCAGGAAATGATCTCAAAAGCAGGATATTCCTGCAAAGAAGATTTGATTGCAGCGGCATTGGAAAGTAAATTGCTAGTTACAACTTTGAAATAATGAGAGCATTGCAGATTTTCTGCATTGCTTTATTTTTTGGGAAAATACCTATCATAAGTGCTAGTGTCAGAAAACTTTGTCGGTGTGATAATAATTATAACAGAGATGCTATAACAAAAGGGAAGGAGAAGGAAGTAAAGCAGGATAGCAGTGAAGAAAATCATTTTAAAAGATAAAGAAATAAGAGAGGAGATGAGGTTAGATGTCAGGTATTGTAGAATATAAATGTCCGGCATGTGGAGGCGCAATGGAATTTGACAGTACCCTTCAAAAAATGAATTGTCCGTATTGTGATACGACAATGACGGTGGAAGAGTTTGAAGCAATGCAGAAAAAGGATGAAGATAATACTGGCAATGCACAGCAGAGTGAAAATGCACAGTGGTCATCGGGAGGAAATAATCAGTGGCAGGATGGAGAGACAGATAACATGGCAGTCTATGTATGTGAGTCTTGTGGTGGTGAGATAATTGCTGATAAAACAACAGGAGCAACAACTTGCCCATTCTGTGATAATAAAATTGTCATGAAAGGAAATTTCGCAGGGGATTTGAAACCAGATTGCGTAATCCCGTTCAAATTAGATAAGAAGGCGGCAAAGGAAGCATACATAAAACATCTGAAAGGTAAAAAATATTTGCCTAAAGTATTTAAGGACGAAAATCATATCGACGAAATTAAAGGTGTTTATGTTCCATTCTGGCTCTTTGATGCATCTGTACAGGCGGATATCACATATGAAGCAGAGAATATCAAAATCTGGGATGATGGTGATACTGAATATACGGAACATGAAATATATAATGCTGTACGTGGAGGAACAGAGACATTTAGCCATGTTCCCGCAGATGCGTCCAAAAAGATGGATGACGTCTTGATGGAATCTATAGAGCCATTTAACTATCAAGATGCTGTGCCATTTCAGTCAGCTTATCTGGCAGGATATGTTGCAGATCGTTATGACGTAGATAAAGAAGAACGTATGCAGCGTGCAGAAGAACGTATGAAACAGGCAATATCAAACAATTTACGAAAAACAGTGACAGGATACGCAAGTGTGAAGCAGTTGGGCGGGAATTTCCAATTTCCGGAAGCAAGTTATCAGTATGCATTGTATCCGGTTTGGATATTGAATACAACTTGGCGTAATGAAAAATTTGTATTTGCTATGAATGGACAGACGGGTAAGCTGACAGGAGATCTTCCGTTAGATAAAAAAGCGTTTCGACTGACATTGTTGATGCGAGGCGGAATTTTTTCAGTAGTTTTCCTTGCAATTTTATGGCTTTTATTCTAAAGGAAGGGGTGGGGTGAATGATGAAAATAAGAACAAAAAGAATATTGCTTTCATTTCTGTCTCTGCTCCTGCTTCTGATGCCGATTGCAGTAAAGGCAGAATCGACAGATGACATGTATTATGTAAAAGACGAAGCAAACTTGATGAGTGAAGAAGAGCAGAAAGAACTGGAAACAAAATTAAGTACGATAAGTGATTATTGGGGTGAAGATGTTGTTGTACTCACCGTTAATTCACTGGAGGGAAAAACAGCAGAAGCATACGCCGATGATTATTATGACATGAACGGATATGGAGTAAGTGGAAGGAATGGCGGAATTCTTCTGTTGGTTGCAATGGATGACCGTAAATGGCATATGTCAACCGGTGGAGAATGTATAAGCATATTCACAGATGCAGGTCTTAATTACATGCAAGAACAGTTCAAGCCGTCATTGAGCGAAGGCGACTATGCAGAGGCTTTCAATACATTTGCAGATTTGTGTGATGATTTTATGGCTCAGGCTGAAATTGGAGAGCCATATGATACTGGAAATCTTCCAAAAGAACCATTATCAATCTTATGGTATATAGGAGCAGTTGCAGCGGCATTCTTGCTAGCATTTATATGGGGCAGCATTGAAAAAGGAAAGCTCACTACAGTTCGTGAAAAACAGACAGCTTCTGATTACGCAGTGGCAGGAAGCTTGAATGTATATAACAGTCATGATCAGATGGTAAGAACATATGTAACTCAGCGTGCTCTTCCAAAAGAGAATTCTAGCAGCTCTTCAGGAAGTTCTACACATACAAGTTCGTCTGGATCAAGTCATGGCGGATGTGGCGGAAGTTTTTAGTGACTGAAAATTTTTCTTAAAAAAATAAAATGGATTGGATATATGAAATGAAATCATTCACGTATCCAATCCGTTGTTTTTTATATATTAGGAAAGTGCTTTCCTAATATATAAAAATCGCTCCGCTAAGG
>OGZF01000440.1_pt1 | contig 37621 bp, 64 predicted proteins | sample 1576771 | NCBI WGS metagenome assembly OGZF01 (sample SAMEA3541536, study PRJEB24748) | human gut metagenome | biome: human gut; feature: human-associated habitat; material: faeces | place: China | collected 2012
TGCTGGATACAGCATCTGCGCATTTGGAAAAGCGCTGAGATCAAGACCTTTTCCATAGCCATACCACATCAGAAGCCCCATTACATATGTGATTCCGTATGCTATAATCACATAGATCAAAAGCTGTTTTTTCTCTGTTTGCATAAATTTCATAATTCCTTCCTTGCAACTTCTAATTTGTTACTCACATGATATCATACTTTAGACACTTAGGCACAGGTTATTCCCCAAATTGGAGAAAACTTAAAATATTGATTTACTGCAAAGCATAACGAATCTTTTATTAAACAAGGGCAAGATGCGCCCTTGAGTAATTCTAATTTCCTTTTGGAAATCAGGCTACCTGGCAATCTTGATGGGGATTTCGATCCCCATTCCCTCGAACTTGTATCAATCAACAGATTTTTTAAATGGCTTACTACTTTCGTAGACGCAGCTTTCCTTTATATCTGCAGAGCAGTCATGTCGGAAAGGGGAATACTATTTTGAAAAGAGAACGACATTCGTGAAGACCTAATGAAATTGGAGGGGGAAATCAATGGCAGTATTAAAGTATACCTCAAGTAAGAACACTAATTACACAGACATTATTAATTATATGCTTTTCAAATATGATGAAACAATGGATAAACCTATTTTAGATGCGTTCAGGAGAAGATTACATTTTCAATCCGTGGTGTTAATATCTGGATAAAAAAGAAATGTCCTAACAGTATTCTTCATGTTTATGTGAATATGAATTAATCTGCTAAGGCATTTCTTTTTATTTGTATCTTTAAAATATCATTTGAAATAATCAATTTTTTAGCAAAGTATGTCTTTTTGGTACCATATGAGACGCATTTGTGCAAGATTTCCTCCTTCTTCAGATGTTTAGAACATATGGTTGATTACCTTTTTGATTACCTTTGCTTTTTGGAAAAAAGAAAAAAGCCTTAAAACAGCGATTTTACGCAGTTTCTAAGACTTTTTAGTACAGGGGATGAGAGAATCGAACTCCCAATATTTGTGCTAAAAACCCAGTGTTTACGCTTGGGTTCAATAATCGTGTTGCATTTCGTGTTGCATATTTTCAAAATAATCCAAAGCAACCTTGTTCATTTTCTCCTGTACATCTGGGAGTGCATGTCGGTACACCTCTTTTAATACTGAATCGTTTCCCCAACCGCCGGATTGCATGATATAAGCATCTGGGATTCCGAGTGCATGTTGAACAGATGCGTTATAGTGCCGCAGGTCATGGAAACGGAAGTGTGGAAGTCCAGCCTTAGCTAAAAGAAGTCCAAAACAAGTAGTGATTGTATTTGGGTTCATTTCTACAGTATTCGAGGGTAGCTTCTTAACTTTTTTTATTACAAATTCAGGATAAGTAACATACCGATCGCCGGCATATGATTTTGGGGTTTTGATAATCCACTCTCCTTTATCGTTCATGACCATTGTTTTTGTAACATGTATCGTGTTCTTTTTAATATCCGATTTTTCTAATGCACAAATCTCACCTCGTCGCATAGCCCCAAATGCTGCAAGCAGAATAGGAACTTCAAGATTTGTTCCTTTTGATGCACTGATCAGCTTCTTAATGTCTTCTTCCGAAGGAATGTAAATGTCATTGCGTTTCTTTTTCGGAAGAGCAGTATGCAGATTTAAATTTGGATAAAATCTTTTCAACACTGCAGTGATCAATCCATTCAGGTCCCGGACCGATTTAGGAGACATTGTAGTTGCAGCATTGTTGATGAACTGTTGAATGATATCCTGGTTAATATTCTCCAGACGATACCTGTCTAATTCATTCAGCTTATTTCTTTGCATACTCCGGTACTTCCGGATGCTGGCCGGAGACAACACTGCAGATCGCTCATTGATGTAACGTTCCAGAGCTTCTCCAAATGTAATTTGTGTGGGTATAAAAGTATGCTGTTCTTTTGTATCCGCATATTCGGCTGCCATTGCTTCAGCACGTCGTTTTCCACGAGTTGAAGGATCGTCGCAGGTAAAGGATTTGTAGATTCTTCTTTGCTTTGGTTTTCCAGTCTTAGAATCAATTACTGGCTTGTTCTTTTCATCAAGTACAGTTTCATAGTGACTGAACACCTGACATCTCCATGATCCAGACGGTAATTTCTTTGCTGTTGGCATAATATCATCTTCCTTTCTTATTTGAGTATAAAAATAACAGCCAGCGAGGAACAAATGTTCCGCTTGCGAGCTGCTTCCGAAGATGATATAATATATAAGTCAAAAGTTTGGTTGATACCATCTTCGGTATTGCCTATGAAGATCCGTCCTTGCGCCAACAGGGGCGGTTCTTTTTTGTTTTTGTGTTTTTATTGTGGTGGATTACAAACACCACATGGTCCGTAAACTCCTTTCACTTCTGAAAGGTGCTTTTCAATTTGTGATTGTTTTAAAAATCTACAGCCGGCTCGATGATATTTTCCACCAGTATTAGTTATGTAAACGGTGGGATCATTATTTTGTTGAGCCTGAGCAGCAGCTTGCGCTTGTTGTTGTGCTTCGGCTTGAGCTTGAGCGGCCGCCTGAGCATCCGCTTCAGCTTTTGCCTGAGCTTCGGCAGCTTCTTGAGCCGCTTTTTCTTCCGCTTCTTTTTTAGCTTTTTCGGCGGCTAAGCGTTCTTGTTCTTCTTTTGCTTTCTGCTTTGCAATAGCGGCTTTGTCTTCAACTTTTAATGTTAAGTTATTACTTTTTATGCCATCATGCTCTGCCCAGATTTTATAAGAGCCATCTTTAGTAGCGATAAAAGAAATATTCTGATTATTGCTGGTTATTTTCCCACCAGAGCATTTAAAGTCACTTGAACTTAACTCATAATCACTAGGTGTTGTAGTTGCTTCTATAGAAATCTTTTGATTAATATCGTATGTTTGTTCTGTGTCTGCATTGAGAGTAATTTGCTCTAATTTATCGGGAGAAACAATGCCCGAAAGTGCGATTATGAGAATTAAAGCAGTGATAATTCCCTTTACCGGTTTTTTCCAGTTTGTATATTTCCACATAAGGAATAATCCTACAGGAAAGAACAAAATTAATAATGCAATAATCCAACCGGTTTTTTGATACCATTTTTTATAAGAACCAGGTTCTTGAAAATTGTTTTGAGACATTGATTGTGTACCTCCGTTACTTGTGTGTTTCTTGGTTTTAGAGCCGCCACCAGATGTTTTGGTATAGGAAAGACCCGTTCCGGGGATTCCGACAGAAGCTGTCTTTTTCCCTTTTGAGTTCATTGTATAATGGACTCCTTTTCCGCCAAATGTAACGCTGGAGCTTTTCTTGTTGAAGTTAATTTTAACTCCTGGGGCAATCTTAATACTTTTTCGAAAGCGTAGTCCCATCAAACCCCTCCTCTTTTTTCTTTGTAAATGAAAGTTTAAGTAAGTTTTTCTATATAATCGCTATTGCGGTTATATCTGTTTAAATACTGCCAAGTTCGGAATGAAATAGATAATATAATTATCTACAATCTTATATACTCCATACTTCTCACGATAACATGAGATACATTCTTCTAAGAATTCCTCAGTTACGTCCAGATATTCGGCAGTCTCATATTTATCTTTACAACCGCGTTCATAGGCTCTTATCAGACCGAATAATCCGATGCTGCGATTGTATCCCCAGAGCCTTGCCTGTCGCTCTTGTTTTCGATTACCAGTATATTCCATGTCAATAATATTACCGATAGAAGTGTAGTGGTGACCGAGTTCTTCTGCCAGAACACAGGCTTTTTCTGTAGTTGTATCTATATTATCTCTGATAGCAATAGTGCCATCACAATACAATCCCTTTATTCCATTACTTTCAAAAGGATAATCAATAACATCTATACCGTCTTTGCAGGCTTCTTCCTGTAGCTTCTCATATGTATTCATACAAACACCTCCCGCTCGAGTATATAAGATAAGCTGTCCTATAAATTACTTACCTCTTTTGCCTTTTACAAACTCAGCGAACTGTTTGATTTCATCGAGTTCGTCTTCTGTATATTCATCACCATCAAAGTGTGCGGCGAGAGTGGTTGGTTTTTCTTCGTCCCAGCCCATAAGATAAGCAGGAGATACCTGTAACGCATCAGCAATTTCTTCCAGTTTATCTACTGGCATATTTTTTATATAACCAGTTTCGTATCTTTGAAGAGTTGACTTGCTGATTCCGACTTTTTCAGAAAGAGTCTGATATGACATGTTAAGTTCTTCACGTCTAGTTTTCATTCGTTTCATTATATCTTGCATTTTTTCGCTTATTTCTTTCTCACCCATATCATTACCTCCGTATACTGTCATTATAAACTATTTTTTCATATTTGCAACATATAATTAAAAGAAATTAAAAAAATGTTGCATATTTGGGTTGACAATGATGCAATAGAGGTGTAATATACAGTTATCCCAAATATGCAACGAAAGGAAGTGAGGAGATGTCATTTGATAAGCTAAAGGGAAAGATGACAGAAGCACACGTTTCACAGGCTAAATTATCAGAACATCTTGGTATTACAGTGCAATCTTTGAATGCAAAGCTAAATGGGAGAACTCAATTTACATTAGGGGAAGCTATAAAGATTACTGCATTTTTAAACCTAAAAGACCCAGTGGATATTTTTTTTAGCCCAAGCGTCCCAAAAATGCAACAAAAACCGGTAAGCAAGCAAAGTGAGTAGGAGGTGAGTAAGGTGGCTGAAACAATAGAAAGAAAACCATTTAAATCAATTCATATTGATACAGAAAAAGGAATCTATTTATTGAATGGCGAGGAAGTGTCAATGGTAAGCCGTATTGATTTGGAATTTAATAATGGAAAATGGTCGCTTCTTATCACAAGAGATGAACTGTATGTGCAGGAAGTGGAGAAGAATTGAGGTGAATAGAATGCAACGATTATGTCCAGCATGTTTTACAGAACTCACACAGGAAGCAAATTATTGTCCGGTATGCGGAAAATGTATGAGAGAACCGGTGGAGCAGTCTTCACAGTATGTAGGAGGTGTGCCAGTAACTACAGTAATTAAAATGAATGATTGTGCAATTCACATTGGAGTAAGCGGAATAGGATTAGAGGAAAACAAGTACAAACCGTAGGAGGTGAATAAAGTGGAGAAATACATCGAAGCATTAAAGGGAATTTCCTATTTTGAATGGATTAAGTTACGGGAAGGTATGGACAATGAATTTAACCGGTTAATCGGTGAATCCAAGAGGAAACTCGAACTCACCGATGTGGAGCGTGTAGGAAAAACTATCCGTTCACAATTTGGATAAACATAGGGTTGATTCTCCAATCATTCCCTTTGTAATAAACGTGAACATAATCAAGACCATAAAAGCTATGTTCAAGTTCTTTATCCTTATTGCATGGAGAATAGATGGGAGCCCCCTCTTTCCACCAGAGATACGGTGATTTTCCGTATTCGCTGATTTTGCTGTCTGGGTCATCGTTAAGACATACCCACTCACCAGCAAGGCAAGCGTAAACTTTATTCATATAGTAAACTCCTTTCTTTATACTCGGCATGGCAGTGCCTACATTTAAAGTATAGGAGAATAGGACAACTATTACAAGAGAAAGAGAGGTGAGAAGATGCCGAGAAAAAATAATGAAATTTCAGTAAACAGAGGAATTTTGGAAGCGACAGCTAAAAAGGTAAAGTCAGCAATTGGACTAATTGCAGAAAAAGATAGCCTCAGTGCTGGCGACACAAAGGCTATCAGAGCTTTAACTGATGTTTATGATATTCTGGTTAATCCTGTGAAAGAAAATCATGTATTTCTTCAGGAAGCTGATAAAAATAATCATCATTAAGCAGTTCGATAAATATAATGCTGTCTTCAGTTGTGAACTGTTCAAAGTAATCGTAGAAAAGATGCTCTTCTTTTGGTAACGGATCGAAATCATGTTCAGCATCGTACTTAAAGAACCAAAGGGAATCGTTGACCTGCAAGAAAGATGAAGCGAAAGAGTTCAGTGCTTCATTAATTTCATCAGCAGTACAGAGCATTGTTGACAGATCGCAATAAAGTAGAAAAGTTTTCATAAAGATTCTCCTTTCATATGTACTCGGCATGGCAGTGCCTGTACATAGAGTATAGGGGAGCGAAGAATAATTTGCAATAGATGAAAGGAAGGGGTGATGAGATTGCCAAGATTAAAAGTGAATGAATCAGAATTGCGCTGTCGGAAGCTCCGTGGATGTATCAAAAACGCACAGGAGATTCAAGGGATTAACACAATTAAGACAGCAGAGCTAACTGGCATTCCGGTAAGCACGTTATATGCAAGACTCAAAAATCCAGACGATTTCAGTGTGAGGGAACTTAGGGATGTATTCAGAGTATTGAAAATTCCGGAAAAAGAAAAAGAGAGAATTGCTAGGGAGGTCATATGAGATGCGAAGAAAAAGCTTTAGCTGGTTAAAAGACATTGCGCTTACATTTTCGACAGGTGTTGCAACTGTACAGATGTTTGTAGCAATTGCAATGTTTGGGCAAAACCATTGGGATGCAACATGGCTGCCAATACAAGCAGGAATGTTCTTGCTTGGTATTACATGGGATGTAATGTTCCTGGTAGCAAATTTTCCGACATTTGGAGGGAGGTGAGAACATTGAGGGTTTCAAGTATCGACAAGATGATAGAGCAGTTGGAGGCTTTGGAAAGAGTAGATGGTAGAACAGAATACTATAAGAATCAAGCAATTGCTTATCTGAAGAATTATGCAGCGTCATTAGATGATATTGGCGTCAAGACCATAAAAGAAAAGTGCCCGGGAGCGGCAACTCCAGTCGGGCACACAGAAAATATTCCAGTTAAATTATAACGAATTGTGGAGGAATTGTAAATGAAGAAATATGAACTTTCAGAAGAAGAGTTAAGAACATTAATAGGTGTAGCGGTGGCTGATATTTGCTCGCAAAAAAAATTCGAAAAAGATAGTGATGTAATTACAGAGGCAGCTGCAGTTATCACATTTAAAATTGAAAATCATTTAAACGGAACAGCTCCATTTCCGAAAGAAGAATTAGAGTATAGCAGAAAGATTGTTGAGATGGGAGAAGTAGCATCAAGTTTACTCAAGATGATATTTGGAGGTATTTGATTATGTATTACAATTCATGCCCACTTTGTGGAGCAAATTTAGATCCTGGAGAATCATGTGATTGCCAGGAGCAGAGGCAAGAAAGCAGATTAGATGTGCAGGTGGCAGATAGTAGCAGTGAAAACATTTCTACGTATGAAGAAGTTGGGTGTTATGCATGAGTAATTTTAAAGTATTTCCTTTTGAAACAGAGAAGCAGTGGTTAAAAGGCAGGATGATTGGAATTGGTGGCAGTGATGCCAGTGCGGTTGTCGGATTAAATCCGTATAAGAGTAACATTGAGCTGTTCGAGGAAAAGATTGGAAGAAAGATTCCAAAAGATATCTCGGACAAGCCGTGTGTAATCTATGGCAAGAAAGCAGAGGAATATATTCGAGAGTTGTTCAAATTGGATTATCCGGAATATCAAGTATCGCATCATGAATATCACATCTTGCAGAGTCTGGAATATCCGTTCATGCAGGCATCTTTAGATGGAGAGCTAGTGGATCAGGATGGAAGAAAGGGTATTCTGGAGATTAAGACAACAAACATTTTGCAGTCTATGCAGTATGAAAAGTGGAAAGACCGGATTCCGGATAATTATTACATTCAGGTCCTGCATTACCTGTTGGTAACCGGCTGGCAGTTCGTAGTGCTTAGAGCTCACCTGAATACAGAATGGGGAGGCGAGAAGAGGACAACTGTAAAACATTATTTTATAGAACGTTCAGATGTGGAAGACGATCTGAAGATGTTATTGGAAGAAGAAAAGAAATTCTGGGAATATGTGGAGAGCGGCAGGAAGCCTCCACTGATTCTCCCAGAAATATAGGAGGTATTTATGGAATTAAAGATTTTGAGTCCTCAGGAAAATGGATTTATACAGGAAATCAAATGGAACAACGAGGAGCTAAAGACAGAAATTGCAGCAAAGATGGAGGAATACAAAGGACTTGTGTTCACGGAAGAAACCATCAAAGATGCAAGAAAAGACATAGCAAATCTGAATAAGCTGAAGAATGCATTTGAAGATGAGCGTAAGCGAATCAAGAAACTGTGCATGGAACCATACAATCAGTTTGAGCAGCAGGTGAAAGAAGTTACCCGTTTGATAGATGAGCCGATCTGTTTAATTGATTCTCAAATCAAGGAAGTGGAACAAGCAAAGAAAGAAGAGAAGCGTAAGCGTATAGAAGAGCTGTTTAGAACAATCGGCTTTCAGTCATTTGTTTCATTGGACAATATTTGGGATGAAAAATGGTTAAATGCTACAGTATCTTTAACTAAGATCGAAGAGCAGATGAAGACAACAATGTATCGGATCGGCAATGATGTTGCTACAATACATAAACTTCCAGAGTTTAGTTTCGAGGCTATGGATATGTATAAGAAAACATTAGATTTATCGCAGGCAATCAAGGAAGGACAGAGATTAGCTGATATCCAGAAAAGAAAAGCAGAATATGAAGCCGAGCAGGAATGTCAGAGAATGGAAGAGGCGGAACGCCAAAAGAAAGTTGCAGCAGCAAAAGCAGAGGCGCTTCCAAAAGAATCTAACAGTCCAGTAGAAGAACATCCAATGTCAACAAGTAATACAGATGCTGTTCAGGTGCAACCAGATGAATTAATGTATTTGGATTTTCGTGTATGGGGAACGAGAGAGCAGTTATTAGCTCTTAGGGATTATATGAAGAAAAATGATTTGAAGTTTGGAAAGGTGGAATAGGAATATGGCAGTAAATAACAGTTTAGCAAACAGACAAACAAAAACAGGTTTGACAGCATATCTTACACAGGATGCTGTCAAGAAGCAGATCAATAGCGTTGTGGGTGGAAAGAATGGTACAAGATTCATTTCAAGCATTGTGTCGGCAGTTCAGACGACTCCGGCACTGCAGGAATGTACGAATCCAAGTATTTTGTCAGCAGCATTATTGGGAGAGGCGTTGAACCTTTCTCCATCACCGCAGCTTGGACAATTCTATATGGTTCCTTTTGACAACAAGAAAAAGGGATGCAAAGAGGCACAGTTTCAGCTTGGATATAAGGGATATATTCAGTTGGCCGAAAGATCCGGTTATTATAAGAAATTAAACGTTCTGGCAATTAAAGATGGCGAGTTGGTTAAATACGATCCATTAAATGAAGAAATCGAAGTGGAATTAATCGAAGATGATGTGGTTCGTGAGGAAACTCCGGCAATGGGATATTATGCAATGTTTGAGTATGAGAATGGTTTTCGTAAGACTTTGTACTGGTCAAAAAAGAAAATGTTGGCCCATGCTGAAAAATATTCTTTTGCATTTTATAAGAATGGCGGAGCAAAGTCATTGGAATTATTAGAGCAGGGAAAAATTCCGGAAAAGGATTTATGGAAGTATTCTTCGTTCTGGTTTAAAGATTTTGATGGAATGGCTTTAAAGACAATGCTCCGGCAGTTGATTAGTAAGTGGGGAATTATGAGTATTGACTTACAAAACGCAATTGACAAAGATATGGCTGTGATTCAGGAAGATGGTTCTGCAGAATATGTAGATAATGATTCAGATCAGGTTGTTGCTGATCAGGAACTAAATGAGGTGACAGAGTCACAAGAACAGCCAGTAATCGAGGTAAAGACTTCTGATATTGAGTCAGAGTTTTTCAATAATTAAAGAAGGAGGAATAAATCATGCAGCACATTAACTTAGAAACATTTGCAAATGGAGCGTTCACCGCACAGGTGAACCGGGCAATCGAAGAGGTCACGAAGAATGTCCAGGACCCGAACACAGATGCAACAGCAGCAAGAAAGATTACTGTAACGATTGGATTTAAGCCAAATCAGGAACGTAACTTTGTGGCAACCGGAGTACAGACTAAAACAACATTAGCGCCGGCACTTGGAGCGGTTACAGCTATTTCAATGGGTAAGGACATCAAGAGCGGTGAAGTAGAAGCTGTAGAGATTGGAAGTCAGGTTCCTGGGCAGATGTCATTTGCTCAGGAGGCACAGCCTGTTGCAATTGACGGACAGGTCGTTGATCCATCTACTGGAGAAATCATTGAAGAGCATCCAGTAGGAAATAAAGTGGTTGATTTAAGAACAAGACAAGCGTAATTAGGAGGAAATGAAAGATGGAAGGATTAAGAAGTGCATTAGAATTTATTACAGGTTTGAAAGAGAAGAGCATGGAGCCAAAGGTGCTGCAGATTGAAGGTAAAACATACTGCGATAAAGATCTGACACGATATCATGAGTTTGATATGGCAAGAATTATGTCTGTAAATACTCTGACAGCAATTGTTGATTACATAAAAGGAAAACCGGAAGAGTTAAGGGAATCCTCTATTCTGCATGTAATGAGTCCTACGAGAGTTGTTTTAAAGTCGGGACTGATTGATGAGAGAAATCGTGAATCACTTATGGAAGCAGAGGCAATCGTAAATGAATTCAGATTTGACACTTATTATGATCAGGAGAGATTCTTGATCGAGCTGCAGGCAAACTTCATGGACAATGAAGATCTTCAGAAGATTAAGATGGTAGCAGGAAACATTCAGTCAGGAACAACAGCGAATTATGACGATGATGGAGTAAGCCAGAAAACAACAGTAAGCAGCGGTATCGCTAACAAGACAGACGTAATTGTTCCAAATCCGGTTAAATTAAGACCATATCGTACATTTGCCGAGATTGAACAGCCGGAAAGCTCTTATGTATTTAGAATCAGAGATACAGGAGAAGGCCCTGGATTTAAACTTGTAGAAGCTGATGGCGGTCTCTGGAAGAATGCTACGATGAAGAAAATCAAAGAATATCTGGAATTTGAGCTTTCGGAAGAACTTGAAAAACACAATATTACAATAATCGCTTAGGTGTTTATCCTCCAAAAGGAAATGCATACAAAACATGTCACAAACGTAACTCGTAAACAAATGATTCATCTGCCGGTTAGATTACTTGCTGACCGGCAGAGAAAGGAATAACATGAAGTCAGTGCAGTTTCATGTTCCTGGTAAACCACAAGGCAAGGCCAGAGCAAGAATAGTTTATAACAGAAGCCTGGAACATTCTGTAAGCTATACGCCAGAGAATGATTTATTATATGAGAATCTGATCAAGACGATGTACATTCATGCTGCTAAAGGAATAAAATTTGATAAGGAAGTTCCGGTAGCACTTCGGATTGTAGCAAGGTTTGAACCGCCAAAAAGCACATCCAAGAAGAAAAAGCTGCAGATGTTATCCGGAGAGATTCCGGTAATCAAAAAGCCGGATATTGATAATATTGTAAAGGTAATTGCAGATGCATTGAATGGGGTGGCTTACAAGGATGATACACAGATTGTGTTTGTAGCTGCCAAGAAGACGTATTCAGCCGAGGAAGGTCTGGATGTGACGGTAGAGGAATATAAGACAGAAAGTCAGGAGAATTAAAATTGGCAGGACGACCAAAGCAGGGGATTGATTATGCTGGATGGTCGGTTGATATATTTGATGGCGATAAGAAAATAGATAAGCTCCTTGATGCAAAGGGATGGAAAGGCTTCGGGATATATTTCTTTTTGTGTCAAAGAGCATATAAAACAAATGGATATTACTACGAATGGGGTTATGACGACTGTGCAACGACTGCAAGGAAGATGGGCGGCGGCATCAATTCTGGTACAGTTAAGGAGACTGTGGACTACTGCTTGCAAGTGGATCTCTTTGATAAGAGGTTATTTGATGAGTGGGGAGTGCTTACCAGTAGAGGTATCCAACGTCGTTTTTGGGCGGTGCTTTCGGAACGACGGAGTAAAACTGTATACCAAGAATATTGGCTCTTGAAATCCGAAGAATGCAAGGGCTTAGTTAAAGTCAGCCTAAAATCGGATGTGCAACCGACAAATAGCAATGTGCAGTCTGCAAATGATGATATGTCCCCTATAAAGAAAAGTAAAGTAAATAATATATATAATATAAAGCAATTTTCACCAGAACTGGAACAATCCTTTCAAACGTATCTTCTTGTCCGTAAACATAATTCTGGGGAACTGATACCAGAGCAGGAAAATGCGTTGAGAGAAGAGTTACAGAAGATTGCAGACAATGATGCAGAACGACTTGCTATTGTCAAGAAGGCAACAGTGAGTGGTTGGAAGTCATTTTACAAGACAACAACTAAGAAGACTGATGATTCAAGGAAGAAGTCGAAACCTCCTGTGAAGGATATGAATAACTTCAAGCGCAGGGAGTATGATATGGATTCACTTGAAAATCAATTATTAGATAATTAGAAACAGTTTGGGATTGCATAGGAGAAACTAATGTTTATTAGAGAAGGAATAGATAATTTTTGGATATTGAACTGGTTGGATGAATTTATGATGGGACATAAAGGATTTATCTGCGGAGGATGCTTCAAAAATATCTTTAACAAAGAGAAAGTGAAAGATTTAGATATATTCTTTGAAAAAGCGTCAGATTTCGATGAAGCAGTTGAGTATTTCGATTCAAGAACGCTGGGATATGAAGGAAATGATAAGCAGGAAGAAGAGTATACATTCTATTATGAGAATGAAAAGGTGAAGGCCTACAAGCATATAAGAACCGGAACAGTGATTGAGCTGTGCTCCAATATATACGGAAAACCGGAAGAAATACTTAGCCGGTTTGATTTTACAGTTACGAAATTTGCATATTACAAAGCAGAAATAGAAGATGAAATAGGTGAAGAATATGTAAGTGAAGTTGATCCGTTTGAAAAAGTGGCAGATACACATATTGAATATCGAGTGATATATGCAGATAGATTCTTCGAGCACCTGCATATGAAACGACTTGTTACGGACGACAAGATCCCATATCCGATGAGCACATTTGAGCGGATGCTTCGTTATGCAAAGTATGGATATTTCCCATGTAGAGAAACGAAGATGAAGATTATTGAAGCAATAAGAGAACTGGACGAAAGGCAAGTCGAATTGTCTGAAAATCTTTATGATGGGATTGATTAAAAACAAATAACAGTACCTTGACAATTGAATATTGATGGTTGGAATGGTATAATTATCAATATAATTTTTAAATGCGGAGGTTAGCAAATTGTTTACGGAGAATGATATTAGAAATGTTATACAAGTATATGAGAAAAAAGGAATTGTAACTAGGGATGATTTTTTGAACTTAGATTCGAGACCATTATCAGATGAAGTATTAGACGAGTTGCAAAGAAGAGGATATGAAGAGGCTCGCATAACAGAAGCTCATCTGGATGATTATATGGACTACTCAAGAGCGATATATAATCGAGAAAGGTTTGAACCTAAAGAAGCTGATGAATATTTAATACAAAATGTGCTGCATTCTAACAAATTTGAGATATGACTAAATACCTGCCAACCATCAATATTCGATGGTTGGTATTTTTTACCCATTTTTAGGGAGAAAAGGTGAAAAATTGAAGAAAATATTGGATGCTTGCTGCGGAAGTCGTATGTTCTGGTTTGATAGAGAAAATCCAGATACGATATTCGCAGACAATAGAGAACTTGAGACAATATTGTGTGATGGTCGAAGACTTCTGGTTAAGCCAGATGTAAAAATGGACTTCCGGGAGATGCCGTTTTCGGACAATACATTCAAAATTGTAGTATTCAACCCTCCGCACCTTATTCGTGCCGGAACTGATTCATGGTTGGCCAAGAAATATGGAATTCTCCCAAAAGACTGGAAACCGTATCTGAAAGCCGGATTCGATGAATGTATGAGGGTATTGGAACCAGACGGAATTCTGGTATTCAAGTGGAATGAGGACCAGATAAAACTAAATGATGTGTTGAAAGAATTCGGAAAGAAACCACTTCTCGGAGATCAGAGAGGTAAGACACGTTGGATTTTATTTATGAAGTAGGAGAAAGTTATGATGAGAAAAAGAATAAAAGAATGGCTGGGGTATACAGTTACAATTTTATGGTTGGGTATAGTTGTTGGGAGTGGGGTAGCAATAGGATTTGTAACAACCTTAGTGCTTTGGAGCAAATAGGAAGAAGTGATTAAATGAGAGAGTACAATTTGAAAAATATCAGAGCAGATGAAGAGGGCAGATATGCAGAGATGTCAGAGCATCCACCAGATAAAAAGGCAGCGGAGAATATGAAGCGTAAGCCGTATCAGAATGTGGATGTGTTGAAGTATCTGCAGGGGAAGTACAAGATTGGAGGGGATGCTGGTGGAGCAGAGACTGGAAGAAAACAATGTGAAGAATGAGAATAACCGGAAGAAAGAATACTTGAAAGGATATCGGACCAACAGAAGACGAATCAACCGTATTGATGATGAAGTAACTGAACTAAGAGAACTTGCAGCATCTGTGAAGGCTACGGATTATTCCGGTATGCCGCATGGAAGCGGAAATCAGAAAGATTTATCTGATGAGCTTGCAAGAATTGACACGTTGGAAAAGAGACTTGAGCAAGAAAGAGAAAAATGCGTAGAATCCTATATCTCAATTGAGAATATAATCAAAGCTGTAAAGGATGATGATGAGAACGATGTACTATTCTACAGATACGTGAAAGGTCTTCGATGGTGGGAAATCGCAGAAAAGATGGATTGCACTGAGAGATGGGTACATAAATTACATGGAAAAGCTCTTCAACATTTGAAAATTCCAAAATAATTTATAAGAGTTCATTGTAGTTCAGTATATACATCTGATATTCTTAGAATGAGCCAAGGGCGGAAAACCGACGGCTCGTTAAAACTCCATAGACATAAACCTAGAAAGGGACAATCTGGAGACAGGTTGTCTTTTTCGTTGCATAATGTCGAATCTTGGGATATTATGGAAGTAGGGTTTAGGTATAGATATGGAGGTTATTATGGAAAAGGAAAAATATTTCTACAAGTACAAATCTGTTGAAAACATGGAACATTTATTAGATATTATTGTTTACAATCGTTTCTATCTTCCTAGTGTAAAAGACCTTAACGACCCAATGGAAGGATTGTACACTATTTTGAATCGTTATGCGGGGAGTAGTTATTATTCAGGGACGCCGGTGAGAAAAAATATATTTGAAGATGAGTTGAGTAAATATGGCATATTATCATTGACTACAGAAAGTGATAATATTGTTATGTGGTCTCATTATGCAAATAATTTTAATGGTGTTTGTATAGGAATAAAGTCAGATAACTTACTAGAAAAAGTTAAACAAGTTAATTATTCTGGAATTGAAAATGAAGAAAATGGACTGTCACTTGAAGAAAATACTGTAAATGCACTGTTAAAAAAGCATCCAGGTTGGAGCTATGAAAATGAATGGCGAATTATAGAAAAGGGTAATAAGTATTTAAATTTAAAAGAAGGAGACATAACAAAAATTATAATTGGATACAATGTCTCAGAAACTGTTAGAGATAATATTGTTAAAACATGCAACTCGGTTGGAATTGAAACAAAAGTTGGATTTGTAGATGTTAACAATTGCAGTTTCGTAGAAACAAACACCCTTCCATATGTAAAAATGATGGAAGATATAAAAGAAGGAAGATATGAAGGTGGAGGATATAGCCACTACGAAGAAAAGTATAAATAGAAAACAAAGGCACCCTCCGGGGTGCTTTTCTAATGCGAAAATTTGGATCATTAGCGCAGAGGTAGAGCAGTCAGTTTTCAACTGACATGTCGCAGGTTCGAATCCTGTATGATCCATTAAAAATATATCAGAATTGAAGGTGGTGAAGTGGCGAATGAACAAAACTTAATTCCATATGGGAAAGGCAATCGAAGTGAGAGCGAAGAAAGAGAAATGCGTTCAAGGGGTGGAAAAAGAAGTGGTGAGACCAGGCGCAGAAAAGCAGCTCTCAGGGATACGATGAACAGGCTATTAACTATGCAGGTGGAAGTTGATGGTCTATCAGATATATTACGGTCAGATGGTGGCGAGAGCACCTACGAGGAAGTCATAGCAATGGCTATGATCCAGCAGGCGTCACTGGGAGATGTGAAAGCTTATCAAGCTATCATGAAGACCGTTGGCCAGACAGAGATGTCTGAGGCTGATCTGGAGGAACAGAAGATTCGAACAGATAGAGCCAAGAGAGCCAGAGATCAGGAGATTGGTGATACGGACAATCAGGATGAGAATATCCGTGATTTCCTGAAAGCTATGAGACCGACACAGGAAGATTTAGATAATCTGTTTGCTGGTGAAGTGGAGGTAGATGAAGATGCCGAAGGTACAGAAGAAGCCAGCGAAGTTTAAGTTTTCCCCATTTTCTATTCAGCAGCAGAAACTTATGCACTGGTGGAGGCCTCCACTGGTCAGCTCGCAATGCGATTTTGTGGTGGCGGACGGAGCCATCCGATCAGGAAAGACTATAGCCTGCATTATTGGCTTTCTCACTTGGTCGCAGGAGATGTTCGCAGGTCAGTCTTTTATTCTGGCTGGAAAGACAATGGGAGCGCTCAAAAAGAATGTAATTCGACCTATGCTACAGATTCTTGAAGCATGGGGCTGGCCATACAATTACGTGCGCTCCGGAACGGATGCAAGGATTGAGATTGGCACGAACACCTATTACCTGTATGGAGCCAATACGGAAGCAGCACAGGACGCTCTGCAGGGGCTCACTGCAGCAGGAGCTTATCTTGATGAGGCAGCATTGTTCCCGAAGAGTTTTGTAGATCAGGCAATCGGACGTTGTTCAATTGATGGAGCTAAGATCTGGATGAACTGCAACCCGGCGGGACCACACCATTATATCCGGGAAGAGTATATTCTTCAGGCAATAGAGAAGAAAGTATATCATCTGCACTTCATGATGACAGATAACCTTACCCTATCACCGAAGGTACTGGAGAGATACCGCAGAGCATGGCCACATGGCAGTGTGTTCTATAAGCGTTTTATTCTCGGAAAATGGGTTGCAGCGGACGGGCTTATCTATCAACAGTTTGCCGATCACACGAAAGATTATCTCGTTGACCGGAAGTGGCTTGAAGATAATCAGATTATGTATGCAGTGATCGGAGTCGATTTCGGAGGTACGAAGTCGGCTCATTCCTTTACACTGACGGGATTCACAAAAGGGTTCAAGCAGGTGATTGTATTAGATGAGTATTACTGCAAGAAGCGTATCAATCCAAAACAGCTTCAGGACGATTTTATTGATTTTGTCCGGAGAGCGCAATCGAAGTACAAAGTATATGAAGCATATTGTGACAGTGCAGAGCAGACGCTTATATCTGGGCTTGAGACAGCCTGTATTCAGGAGCATGTTGTGATTGATATTAAGAATGCACTCAAGGGTCCGATTAATGACCGGATAGCGTTCTACAACAGCCTGATAGCGCAGCACAGGTGGAAGATTATGAAGCATTGCACGCATATCATTGCTGCGTTTGAAGAGGCGGTATATGACGAGAAGAAAAAGAATATGGACGTGCGACTGGATGATGGTGAGATGAATGTTGACAGTCTGGACAGCACGGAATACAGCACTGAGAGTATACAGGACGAAATCATGTATATTGCAGCATAGGAGGTGGAAAACGTGAGAGATAGCACATATAAGAGAGTGAAAGAGTATCTGGTACAGAGAGGATATCCCGCAGTACCAGATGAAACATATGACCATATTGATGAATGGCTGGAGTGGTATCAGAACGACGTTGAGAAGTTCCACCACTATAAGCTATACAATGGAGCCGTAATGACGAACCAGGAGCGCTATAAGCTGGGAATGGCTAAAACAGTCTGTGAGGACTGGGCGAACTTGTTGCTCAATGAGAAGGTGGCTATTAAAGCAGGAAAATACAGTAAGCGTCTGGCAGAAATTTTAAACTACAATAATTTTCGCGTACAAGGGAATCGACTTATAGAAAAAGCTTTTGCTCTAGGTACAGGAGCTTTCGTGGAGTATCTAAATGCAGATGGTCAGGTGATTATTGATTATATTCGTGCCGATATGATATACCCGCTGTCTTGGGATAATGGGGATATTACAGAGTGTGCGTTTGGAACAGCGAAGATGTTGAACGGAAAAGAAGTCATATATCTGCAGATGCACCGGTTCGGAAAGGTCGACGATGGAGAGAATAGCGACCAGTATTACATTGAAAATGTCTATATTGATGCAAAAAGCGGGAAAGAGATTGAAGCCCCGGAGGATATTGAAGAGCTGGTATTTACAAAGAGCGCAGAGCCGTTATTCCAGATTATAACGCCGAATATCTGTAATAACATAGATTTGGATAGCCCACTTGGAATATCCGTGTATGCGAATGGAATCGATGAAGTGAAAGGCTGTGACCTTATCTATGACAGCTACATGAACGAGTTCGTCTTAGGTCGAAAACGAATCATGGTGCCAATCAGCATGGCGAGAAGGCAGATGGAGGCGGATGGAATATCTTCTCCGACCTTTGATCCTAACGATACTGTGTATTATCTGCTTCCGGAAGATAGAAACGGAAACAATCAGCTGACCGAAGTTGATATGACTATCCGGGCACAGGAGCATGAACTTGGCATCCAGAAGTCATTAGATCTCCTGAGCCTTAAAGTTGGAATGGGAGCTGGAAGATACCGCTATGATTCTGGTGGAGTTAAAACTGCAACTGAAGTAATTTCGGACAAGTCAGATCTCTATCAGAATCGACAGAAGCACTGCATTGTGATAGCTGATGTAATTATCAATATGGTTCGTGCGGTATCGTTTCTTGATACTGGCGAAGCTATTGATGCGACAGTGGATTTTGACGATTCTATCATTGAGGATAGCAACTCACTCATTGATAAGAATGTTAAACTTGTGAATGCAGGTCTTCGTTCCAAGCTTACTGCAATCATGGAGATTAACAAGTGCTCTGAACAGGAAGCCCAGGAAGAATTAGAACGAATCAGGCAAGACAATCAAATAACCGGACAGGATATTGACTGGACAGGAGGAGATGATGATGAACTGGACGAGGAGGATGATTCACCCGAAGAGAAAGAGGGTGAGGAGAATCAAGACCCCGATGATTCTAAGAGTGGCAAAGCGCCTGATCCAGGCGATAAGGAGTAGGTGGTAGTTTGTGAATATACTGGAGAACCAACAGCTTGCAGAACCTGTGGATGGCATCTATATTGATTTAGAGGCTCAAATATTACAGAATATCGCCAGACATCTACAGGGGTGGGAGCAACCCATTGATACTGACAGGTGGCTGATGCAGAAGCTGGCTGAGATTGGAAAGCTTAATCAGGAAAATATCCGGCTGATTGCCAAGATGTCTGGATTAAGTCAGACTGCAACTGAAAGAATGCTGAATGAAGCAGCACAGGATGCTATCGACAATATGGAACCAGGACTCCGATACATGGCAAGGCGGGGATTGGCTGAGGAAACTGTACAGGCTGATAAGAGCAAGAACGTGAAGCGTGTAGTGCACAGCTTCCGAAAACAGGCGAAAGATACACTAAATATGTGCAACACAGTCATGTTGTACAAGGCATCTGAGAAATACAAGGGTCTCGTCAGCAATATAGCGCAGGAGGCATGGAACATTCTGAACAGTGGTGCTGGAGGAGTGGTGAGTGGTGTTGAGTCAAGACAGCAGGCGGTTAGACGGTGCATCAGACAGTTGAATGATAAAGGAATTCCGGCATTCGTGGATAAGCGCGGGCGAGAGTGGACCCCAGAAGCCTATGTGAACATGGCTATGAGGAATACGGCCAGAAGTACAGCCGAGGAAGTTCAGGACGCCAGGATACGAGATGCCGGGTGTCACTTGATACAGATTGACAGTCATTCCGGTGCACGCCCCAAATGCGCAAAGGACCAAGGCAAGATATTTGACCTGAATAATGGGAGTGGCTACACGGAAGATCTGTACGGAAAGAAGATTCAATATTATCCCTGGAATTCATCCAGTTATGGTGAACCGGATGTGATTCTTGGAATAAATTGCAGACACCATAAATGGCCATTTGTTCCGGGAGTAAATGTGCAGAGACATTTTCCTACAGAAGATATGGATGCTAATGATAAGCTGTATAAGCAGACACAGGTGCAGAGAGCTCTTGAGAGGGAAGTGCGAAAGCAGAAACGGGAATGTATGATGCTGGACGCGGCAGGAGATCAGGAGGGGGTCGAGGAAGCTTCTGTAAAGCTCAAGCGGACAGAGAATAAGCTAAAGTATTACGTGAAAGATACTCCCGGATTACACCGCAGGACTGATAGGGAACAGATTGTAGGGTTTGATAAAAGGTTATCTGCAGAAGCTGTGGCGAAGAATAAGAAAGTACAAAAAGAAGTTGCTTTAAAGATAAGAAATGATAAAATAAAAGAAGAACTAACAGAAGCAAAAATAAGAGGTGTTCCAAGAATTAATCCGGATAAGATAGATGTTTCGGAGTTCTCGTTTGATGCTGGACATATAAATGCAGAAAGAGAACATAGTGTTTCCAGAGAAGAGGCAGAAAGATTTATAAAAGAAGCGGATATTTCTCTTACTCGCTGGAATGGAAGATTTGTAAACTATTACGGACCTAATGGAGCCGTATACGTTGATACAGAAAATAATAATATTCGAACAGCATTTAAGAAAGAACAATTCGATGAACAAACACTAAAAATCAGGGAGGTGGCAGAAAAATATGGCATCAAAAAAGATTAAATGTCCGTTATTGGGGACTGAAATTGAAGATGGGATATGCTTTGATATCCATATGAATGTTGAAGGACTGGCACCTGATTGGACAATTCCGGAAGCGGTGCGAAAAGTCACTGGTTATAAGGAAATCTGTTTAAAATGTCCGAATCATAGGGAAGATTAACGCCACTGATCAGAAATGGTTGGTGGTATTTTTATACGCATTTTTAGGAGGTGATGCTATTGATTGCAATAAATATTACCAGAACTGGTCTGACGGTAGATGGCCATGCAGGATGTGCAAAAATCGGAAATGATATCATTTGTGCAGCTGTATCAGCATTAACACAGGGACTTGTACATTCGCTCAAAGCGCTTACAGATGACGAGATCTCTTACCACATTGCTGACGGGCATATTGATATAGAATACAAGGATTTATCAGAAAAGTGTTGTCTTCTGGTAGATTCTTTTTTTATTGCAGTAAGTGACATTCAGCAATCTTACGGCACTGAATACGTACAAGCTACGGTTGCCGACGGGCGTTAAGCGGAGAAATGGAGGATAATTATGAAGAACATGAACATGAAAGAAAGATACTGGACAATGAACCTGCAGATTTTTGCCGGAGACGGAGGAGACGATGATTCGGGAGAAGAAGGCGGAGATGATGATAACGATGATCCAGGAGACGATGATGACGACAGTGACGATGATGAGCCAGAAGAGAATGAAAAGAAATTTTCCCAGAAGGATGTAGATGATGCCGTCAAGAAACGTCTTGCCAGAGAAAAAAGAAAATGGCAGAGAGAACAGCAGAAAAAGGCTGGAAAGAAACCGAACGGTAAGGTCAAGACCGGAGAGAGTAGCGAGAAAGAAGATGATGATACTGAAACACAGGAGCTCCGTGATAAGGCTGCAAAGGCAGATGAGATGGAGATGAAATGGACATGCCTGGAGCATGACGTGGATAAGGCTTGTGTGGATGATGTTCTTGCACTGGCCAGAGTGCACATGGCTAAAGATGAGGATATGGATATCGAGGACGCTATCGACGAGGTATTGAAGAAATACCCACAGTTCAAAGAATCTTCCAAGGATAAAGACGAGGAGGATGATGAAGAAGAACCAAGAAGCAAGTCCTGGGGACAGAGACAGAATGGCCGCAGAAAGAAAATGTCTGGTGTTGAGGCGGCGTTCTATTCAAAGAACCCAGGATTAAAAGATGATTAAGGAGTGATAATAGTATGAAATTTATGATGTATTTACAGCTTTTTGCACACGCACACCAGGAGCGCTGGTCTTCGCTGGTGGACAAAAAGCTCAGACAGACTCTTGTTACAAGAGATAACTATATTTTTAACACTAACTACGAAGGAAATCCAAAAGCTGGAAAGGTTAAGATTCCGGTAAGAGACACGGAAGTAGCGGTCAAGGATTATGACAAAGCTACAGGAGTTGACCTAGACAAAGGTTCGACCGGATATATTGATCTGGACATCGACCAGGACAAAGCAGTCAATGAGCTGATTGACGGATATGATGCCACAGCAGTTCCGGATAATCTGGTTGCAGATCGCTTGGATTCAGCTGGATACGCACTTGCATTGGAGATGGATAAGAAATCTATCAATATGTTGGAGACAACGGAAGGTATTAAAGTGTGTGCAACAAAAACAGCTGCTACAGATGCAAATGCATACAAACATGTGCTTGATGCCAAGACCTATCTGACACGAATTGGTGTTCCGACAGATGGACGATGGATGATTTGCTCTCCAGAGTTCATGGCGGTGCTGATGATGGACGACCACTTTATTCGCCAGGGAGATCTCTCTCAGAGAATGAAAGAGGCAGGTGCAACAGGAGCAATTGCTGGATTCGCACTGTTTGAATCAGGAAATACAATGGTTGGTGATACCAAAACCGTTGCATCTAAGAAGACTACAACTGAATTTATTGCCGGTCACCCAAATTGGTGCCATCGTGTGCAGGAGTGGGGTGTGGATGTCCATATTCAGGATCTTGGTGGATCTGGAAAATATATAGGAGCTTCTGCAGTACAGGGTCGTAAGATCTACGGTATGAAGATCTCAAAACCACAGACCGTATATGTGAAGCGTACAGAGGTGTAAGGAGCTGATCTGAATGTATGTGGATGAAACATATTACAATGATGTATTCAAAGGGGAGCCGGTAGAATCTGCTGGTTTCTCTGTATTGTGTCAACGAGCCGGAGAGATTGTTGAGGAGCTGACGTTATATAGGCTTACAGAAGAGGGTTTCCCTATGATGCCGGAAACGATGCAGAAGCTTGTGAAGAATGCGGTGTGCGCACAGATTGAATATCTGGACGCGAACGGCGGGGCAGAGATGGATACGGGAAATGGAATGTCAGGAGCAACACTTGGTAAGTTTTCATACTCTGGAGCATCTTCTGGCAACGGATCCACGGAACAGTCTATATTTTCACCGAGAGCGGAGAGAATACTCTGGCCGACTGGGCTGACCTATCGAGGAGGGACGTATTGATGAGACCGATTCCGAAAAGATTATTGATTCATACAGCTACCCTGTATCAGCGAGTCAATGTGGATAAGTGGGGGAAAGGCGAACTGGATGGGGGACAGGAACTGTCTAACATCCGGATAGAGCCATCCAAACAGATTATCCGGGATAAGAATAATGCAGAGATACAGTTGGCTGCTACGCTTTTCTATGACTGTCGCAACAGCAGACCTTCTGATGTTTCTTTTGAAGTTGATCAAGTAGTTGATTTCAACGGTCAGAAGCACCAGATAAAAACGGTAGAGCCTCTGTATGATAATTCCAAACTGCATCATTATGAGATAGGAATGGTGAGATATGGCAAAGATTAACACGCGGGTTACATTGCGAACACCCCAAGCAGCCGCATTGATAAAGGCAGCAAGTAACGAGGCACTGACTGATATGGGATTACAGGCGTTACAAGATGCATCTAAACATGTACCGCATGACCAAGGAACGCTCGAAGACAGCGGACTGGACAACAGTGATAAAAAAGCCACAGGCGGTAAATATACGATGCGTTGGCATACTTCATATGCGCAGTATCTATGGAATGGAGACGTGATGTACGGTAATCCGACAGAAAGAAGATATGGACCAAAAAAGATTTCCTTCACATCGGCACTCGCTCATGAAGAATGGGCGAAATATGCAAGAGAGGTATACGGTGAACAGTGGAAGCAAGTGTATCAGGCGGCACTAAAAAGGAGGCTGAAGTGATGCTGACAGAATTATTAGAACTAATTGTAGATACGGCAGAGAAGAACTGCAGTCTTGACGCAGAAATTTCCCTGGAGGAACTTCCAGCAGATGGAGGCATATATGCTGAACTTGGTGAAGGATTCACGGAGTCTGTCAGTTACAACAAGCAGGAAGTCAAGATGATCCCGGTATTATTCCTATGCCGACATGCAGATCAGAAACGCTGCCTGGAACAACTGTGTGAGATTGCCGGATACCTGCAGGGATTAAAGAAGTATCCACAAGGAAAGACATTTTCGTGGCTGGACACAACAGTAGCAAAGGAACCAAGTAAAATAGGGCGAGATGAGGACGGGATATATCATTACTCCTGCATCTTGAACTGCAAGATATATTGTTAAGAAAGGGTGATATTATGAAGAACATGGATTTACAGATATTCGCGGAGCCAAATATTCCAAGTAATCCGATTACTCCGGAAATCAACTATGAGACAGAGGCATTCATCAACACGTCTCCGGCAGAAGGACAGCCTACTTGGGCGTCGCTTGCGAATTTGACAACAAATATGGCGCAGAGCTTAAATGAGGTCATTCAACAGCTTACTTATTACGCCGACAAAGGCTGGGGATCCAGTGAGGTAACAGGTGCACAGCTTACATTAACGCTGACAGGCTCAGTGAAGCCAGGTGATGATGCGTGTGATTATATTTTGAGTGATGATGTGATGTACGGCCTTGGCGAGAAGAGAAAGACACACGTGAAGATTCAGAAGGGCAAGAAAGTAATTATCTGGCCAATTACGTTGGCAAATATTACTCCGGCTTATGGAGATGCGAACAATATCAATTCATTGACTGTGACCATTCATGGTAATGGACGTCCGTCAATTGGTACAACAGCATAGGGAGGGCATAGCTCTCCCTATTTAGGAGGTAAAGATCATGGCATATCAGGCAAAACGAAACAAAAGATTTGAGGAAGACTTCGAACTGGTAGATGAAAATGGCGTTGTGCAGCATACATTGAAAGTATCCTTGGATGCAGATGATATGGTCGCAAAGATTAATCGGAAATACACGGCACTGGTCAGAGCGCTTTCAGATGTGCAGGAAATCAAAAGAAAAGAAGCCAGCAACGAACAGCTAAGTGATGCGGTCGAGATGCTTGGAAGAGCAGAAATAGACATGTTTGAAGCCGTATTTGGAGCAGATGGGACAGAGACCATTCAGCAGTTCTACAAAGACCATTATATCGAGATGGCAAAGGAAGTCATCCCATTTATCACCGGAGTTGTTATTCCAAGGCTTACTGAAATCAAGGCGGAGAATAAGAAAGCATTGGTGAGTCAGTATAATCGCGCGAAAAAGAGACGGAGATTCTTGTAATGGGAGTCTTGACAGAGCTTCCGTCCTATCGTATTTGCACAGACAAAGGGAGATTTGACATCAACCCGGCTTTTGATATTATCCTTGAGGTACAGAGGCTGTACAAAGAGGAATTGCTGACGGATTACGAAAAGATTCAACAGGCGTTGAGCATGTTGGTTCGAAACAGGTGGAATCTCAGGTTATTGAACCCGGCAGAACAGTTGAAGCTCATGCAGGATATCACAAGCAGATATATTGAAGTGGAAAAGCGCCCGCAGATTAAGAAGAGTCCAGTTCCGGTGTTGGATTTTGAACGGGACGGAGATTACATCTACGCTTCGTTCATGCAGGCGTACCAGATCGATCTGATTGACGAGCAGGGAAAATTACCCTGGAAAAAGTTCTTGTATCTGTTCAATGGATTGCCGGCGGATACAAAAATCAAACAGATCATGCGGATCAGGCAGATGCCGGTTCCGGAATACAACGGCAAGAATTCAAAAGAGATACAGGAAATCAATGAGATGAAATCTTATTATGCTCTTCCGGTGCAAGGCGGAGGAGGACAGTCTGGATTAGATCTATTGTTCCATACATTGGAGGGAATGGCAAAGAGATGATAGCAGACGGAAAGAAAATTAAAAAAATAGAGTGTCCGCATTGCGGGCATAAACAGAACATATTTTACAAAACAGGAGCCAGTTGCAGAGGGCTCTTTTTTAAGTGCAAAAATCCAAACTGCAGAAAGGAATTTGAAATAAGACTATAAAAGCCATTGTGCCACTGTGCCGGCGAATGAATAAAGGCAGGTGGGGCAGGTGTCCAAGAATAGTGGCGGAGAAGTTACTTATGAATTAGTAGCTGATGACAGTCAACTTGAGTCAGATCTTAATGAGGCTGGAAAGAAAGTTGAAAAATCAGCCAAGAAGACAGCGAAGAAATCAGAAGATGCGGAAAAAGAAAGTGCTGAGGTAAAAAAATCTGTAAAAGAGGACGTTACCAAGAAGAATGAGCAGGAAAATGACAAACAGGAAAAAGATGATGATGATTCGTACCAGAACCGCGAGGAGTCCGCCAAGTTGCATGGATCCAAGCTATCGTCTATAGCATCAGGAACAGCTAAGGCTATAGGAGCTGGTATGCTTGCTGCAGGAACTGCAATTGCAGGTGTCAGTGTTGCTGCTGTGAAAAGCGCGAATGATATCGACCAGGCAATGAACCAATACATTGCCAGTACTGGAAAAAGTACCGAGGAAACAGAACGGTATAAAAAGGTCATGGAGGATATCTACACCAATAATTACGGGGATTCCTTTGAAGACATCGGGGAGGCAATGGCATCAATCACTCAGAATCTCGGTGATCTTGATGACGCGTCACTGCAGAACGTAACCGAATCAGCGTTCGCATTGCGTGATACGTTCGGATACGAAATACCGGAGTCAACCAGAGCTGCCAAGGCTATGATGGATAATTTTGGTACATCTGGCGAAGAAGCAATGAATCTCATTGCTGCAGGTGCTCAGAATGGACTTGATTATTCTGGAGAGCTTCTCGATAGTATCTCAGAGTATTCTGTACAGTTCGCAAAAGTTGGACTGGACGCTGATGATATGTTCAAGGTATTCCAAAAGGGCGCGGAATCCGGAGCTTTTAACCTGGACAAGGTCGGTGATGCAGTCAAAGAGTTTTCTATCCGTGCCATTGATGGCTCTGATACGACAATTGACGGATTTAAGCGCATTGGTCTTAATGCTGATGAGATGGCTGCCAAGTTCTCGGAAGGTGGAGACACAGCAAAACAAGCATTCCAAGAGACGATTGCAGCACTTGCTGCTATGGAGAATCCGTTGGAGCAGAACACAGCCGGTGTCAATCTATTTGGTACCATGTGGGAAGATTTAGGACCAGAAGCTGTAACAGCATTAGCTAGTATCGAGGACGGAGCTTACGACACTGCAGGCGCAATGCAGCAGATCAAAGATATCAAATACGATGATATCGGCTCTGTATTTGAAGGTCTCAAAAGAAGCTTAGGGGTATTGATTGTTCCATTAGGAGAGCAGTTGATACCACTTCTGGCGGAGTTGATTGATGATACGCTGCCATTGCTGGAAGAGGCGTTACCTCCGGTTGTGGATGCTGTATCAGACGTAATAGATGCTCTGATGCCAGCAATAGAGGACGTTCTTCCGACATTAATGGAATCCTTAGAAGGAATAGGCGTGCCTATCATGGACCTCATAGATGAAGTGATTCCTCTATTATTGAGTGCGTTTAATGAGATTCTTCCGCTAGCAGCACAGCTTGTTGGAGAAGTATTACCTGTTATAACAAACCTGTTAAGCATGTTACTTCCTCCATTGGTAGAAATTATAAGCACGTTATTACCGCCACTTATTGAACTGGTGTCAGCACTGATGCCGATACTGGAGGCTGTGATTGGAGTTTTGCAGCCAATACTTGATTTGTTCACGGAGTTGTTAACTCCAATTGTAAATCTGATAACACAAGGATTAACTCCGTTAGTGAATGCCATTACGCCACTGATACAAATTATATCAAGTCTGTTAATTCCGATATTAAACAGTATGGGGAGCGTGTTTACAAGTGTGCTGTCTGGTATGCTGTCAAATACAACCAGTATCATTGGAAATATATCTAATATCTTAAGGAATTTGATAGATTTTATTAAAAACATTTTTACTGGAAATTGGCGCGGCGCATGGGAAAATGTGAAGCAGATTTTCTCGAATGCTGTTTCTGGTCTAGCCACCATTTTTAAAGCGCCGATTAATGCAATCGTTGATGGCTGGAATGGCTTGGCCAGTAGCCTTGGAAGCGTAACAATTCCAGATTGGGTACCGGGAATCGGAGGCGGTTCCTGGAGCCTTCCAAAGATGCATCGAATGAAGATTGGTATGGATTACGTGCCGTATGATTTGTATCCGGCGTACCTGGACGAAGGCGAGTGGGTACTTACCAAAGAGGAGGCGGACGTGCTTAGATCTTATGGTGGCTTGGAAGGAATGATTGGAATGATTGACCGAAGCGCGCCGAGTGTCAATGTGAGCGTACAGGGACAGAGCAAAGATTTTGATTATGAAAAATTTGGACGAGCCACAGTTGACGCCATGATTGCGGCGGGAATTGGATTTAAGTGTGACGATAGAGAGTTTGCTAGACTAATAAAGGATTTGATTGATTATGTATAATATCTATTACATTGGAGCACAGAACTCTGAAAGAATTGACTTCTGCCAGTGGCCGTATATGGTCACTGGTGGAGACTTGTTCGATGGAGAGTTTGATGCAATTGAAGATGATGACAGGATTCAAGGGTGGGAAAGAAAAATCACCAGTAAAAAGCTAAATATAGAAATACATGCAGTTGGAGTGTCATTGGAGCAAGCTATTGATCAATTAGAAAATATAGCTGAAAAAGATGTGTTGAATACAACGCCAGGACGACTCTATGTTGGATCCAGTTATATGAAAGGATGGTTGATTGGAACCACTAAGGATCGGTGGGTAAATGACATTGACAGTATCAGCAACGAACTGACATTTAAGAGTGATTATCCGTATTGGATTACAGAGGAAGAATTCCATTTTTATAAGCAAGGAAGTGGGAATGCTGAAAAAATGGAATGGCTGGAATTTCCATACAATTTTCCATATGAATTTTCTAATGTTAGGAACTTACAGTATATCAATAATAGCAATTATACAGCTTCGGGTTTTAAGATGATTATCTATGGACCGTGTATTAATCCGCTGATCCGGATTGCAGGACACATATACGAGCTTCGTACAACTCTGTATGAAGGTGAATATGCTGTAATCGATTCAAGTACCAGATATGCGAAAGACCGAAAAATTGTAAAAGTAAGAAATGATGGAACGGAAGAAAATCTTTTTAACAGCAAGAACAATGCAAGCTCTATCTGGGAAAAAATACCAGCAGGCTTAAGTATCGTGTCGTGGAATGGCGCGTTTGGGTTTGATATTATCTTGTTCAATGAAAGGGGGACGCCAAGATGGACTTCACGCTAACTGATATTTATGGCCGGGAAATGGGTCCGCTTGAACATTGTGGTGTCAACATGGTTCTTGGTACAGATAATGATTTTCAGATAACAATCCAGAATAGTCTCTATGACAAGGAGAGGCACGGAAAAAACTGCCGGTTTTTCTGCTCTGATACAGAGTATGGAGGCCTGATCAGGAACACGAACCCGATTACATCTGATAAGACGGTGAAACTTACCGGAATGACCTGGAGAGGTCTATTGAATCAACGGGCAATTAATCCAGCCAAGAATACATACGTCTATCTGAATGGTGAGGCAAATATGGCATTATCTACATATATTACAAAACTTGGGATGACTGAATTGTTCGAGGTATCCGGAGAAGATAGCGGGATTATCCTTAATAACTATCAAGTCCCATTGCAGACGATGCTATTAGATGCTTTTGACCAGGCACTTGCAGCGCAAGACGCAAGACTTGAAATTCGGTACAAACAAGGACCGGCAAACGAAAGAGGGTATGTGTTGCTCAAAGCTGTGCCGATTACAGATCACTCCAGTAACATAGAACTGAATGAAGATGGTTCTGTAAAGCTGAATATCTTAGATTATCAAAATGGGGTTAATCATCTCATATGTCTTGGAGCTGGCGAGGTCGAGCAACGCCAGCAGGTAGATCTCTATGCGTGGCCAGACGGAAGTATACGAAAAGAACAGTATTATACAGGCATTGATCTGATAGAACAGTATTATGAGAATACGACCGTTGATACTTTGGCAGAATTGGAAGAGGAAGGCAGGGATAAATTTGAAGAATTGAAGAATTATAAACAATTAAAAATATCCGTAGATGATACAGATCTTGAACTTGGAGACATCGTTGGTGGCCGAGAGCGTATCACTAATATTTACATGGCGGCGCCGGTTATCCGGAAGATTGTAGATGTAACGGGAAGAGGTCGCACGAGCATCTCGTATAAGTTGAAAGGAGAAGAGTAATGGCAGAATTTATAACAACTACCCTGATGGACAGCTACGCAGGCGGTCCACATGTTACGGAGATACAGATTGGACTTGCAAATCAAGCAACCTTTGGCGCAGATGATTACGTGCTGGAAGGTGGGCGAGAATCTGAGGCGCAGGTGCTTACCAATAACAGCATCCGTGTATTTGATGCAGTGTATTGTATACAGGGACGCAGAGATGTGATTCCGGCGAGCGGATATACAGATGTGACGATCGCGAACGGTACGCAAGGCATGAACCGAAACGACATCATTGTAAGGAGATACAAAAAAAATGAGAGTTCCGAGATAGAATCTACAGAATATGCGGTCATCAAAGGAACACCGAATGCAGGAGCTGCTGTGGATCCAGAAGTAACAACAGGAGATATCCGGTCAGGAGCAACGCTGCATGAGATGGCACTCTATAGGGTGAAGATTACAGGGTTGAACATAACAGCAGTCGAGCCGATGTTCAATATTCTGAAAAACATGGCAAGTCTACAGAAAGAACTTGCTGAGATAAATAGCAAAACAAGTTATAAATTCGATTCTTTATCTTGGACGAATCCCACATATCATATTACAAAGAAATCTGGCATTATACATATTGATTATCATTGCGTTGTAAGTGGTGGAGTACCGGGTATGTCCTTTTTAGTTGCAAAGCTTCCTAGTTCAATATGTCCGAAAAATACAATTAAGTCTCAAGCTTGGACAGCAAATGGAAACTCGCAACGTCATGGTGCTTCCATTGAGATCAAGCCAAACGGACAGATATGTCTTGTGGCTGGCGATTCGTTCGTAGAAGCTGGTTTTACGGTTTCGTACCCATTATAACTATTTGCGCTGTATCAAAATAGTTGCATCAACAACTTGCCAAGGAAGTAAATTTACACCAGATGCGCCAGGTGTTGAGCAATATACATATAGTCCACCTTGTTCAGAAAGATAAGCTACTTTGTAATCGATTGGCACAGCTCCAGCGCCTTGTATATTGAGTCCAAACAATTCTACGGTAACCTCTTCTGGTTTCCAAGGAATTGATAGTTGATTTGTTTGTATAATCCCGTTATTGGAATTTCCGAACTGTAATCTGTAAACACGCTTCCCAAGGAAGGATTGTTTCTACTCAGCGAGTGATACTATTTTGCTATTTAGTTAAGGAAAATAAGCGCATGACACCCATAAAAAAATAAGAAAGGAGAGCCTTCCTTGCGATAAATACAATTCACACTCATATGTCATGCGCTTATTATATAGAAACCTGTCAACCAGAGCCGAAAGGCTCTTTTTATATTGTGCGACATCGCACAGAAAGGAGTAAAAAATGAAGATTACATTTAACGATGCGACGGAACTGACAATACAGTCCGCATCGATCCGTGCAGATGGAAGTCTCCTGATCAAGACTATATCGGCAACGGAAGAGGAACTTCGAACCATGTTCCAGGACGAGTTCAAGACTCAAAAGATGGTTGTGACAGAACGGGAGTCCACCATTGCAGAATACGAGAATTACACGGACTTAAATGCCGTAGTAAAATACACGGCTGGAATCTTGGGCGTAGTGATGTATCGGGAAAAAGAATCACCAATGGATCGTATTGATGCACTGGAAGAGCATGTGGACAATCTTACAGAAGCCAATAAAAGCCGTGAGGCTGAAAATGCAGAGCTTATCGCTACCGTGGACAGTATCCTCACAGACGTGTTACCGGCACTGCTCGGTGATGGAACAGAAGAAACTGATACAGAAAATACAGATACAAAATAAGAAAGGAAAAGAAAGGATGAATGATATGACAACATTTATTGCAAGCAGAATTATGGAAGAGGCTGACAAAAGCGTTGAGGCAGGGCAGAAGAAATACCGTGCATATTTTGTAAAAACACGCTTATACAAGAGATGGAAAGATAATGTTGATACTATTTTAAAGACAGATGGGTATGAAGAGGTTATCGTGGAGGCATAGGGAGGAAAGAAAAATGGCAGTTAAAATGGTACAATATATATTTAACGGTAAGACTTACAATTTAACTTATAATTCGACAAGTGGCAAATACGAGGCCACTGTTACGGCACCAGGTAAATCGTCATATGGTCAGACGGATCATGTACTTGGTGGAACAGTAACAGCTACAGATGATGCCGGAAACTCAACGACCGTAAATCAGGCTCATGCCACATTTGGTTCAAGTCTGCTGCTTCGTGTTCTTGAAAAAGTCGCACCGACATTGGCATTCACATACCCGACCGCTGGCGCATATATTACCAATGCAACACCGGTTATTAAATTCAAGGTGACAGATAATGACTCTGGGGTTAATCCAGATACAATCGTTATCAAAGTCGACGGAACAAAAGTTACAACTGCATTCACAAAAACAACAATCACCGGTGGTTACGAGTGCTCATACACTCCAGGAACAGCATTGGCAGATGGTGCGCATACTATTTCAATCGAAGCATCTGATTTTGATGGAAATGCTGCAACAGCTAAGACAGTCACATTTACGATTGATACAATTCCGCCGACACTTACACTTACAAATCCAGCAGAGGGACTTATCACAAATAAATCCACCCTGGTTGTATCTGGTAAAACAGATGATGCGACATCTAAACCTGTTACAGTTACAGTCAATGGAACGGCGGTTGCAGTTAACTCGGATGGTACATTCTCAAAAGAGATTAAGCTTGTCAATGGTTCTAACACAATTACTGTTGTTGCAAAAGACAAGGCTGGCAAGACTACAACTGTTACACGTACAGTAACTCTTGATACTACAGCACCGACAATCAAGTCGATTACATTGACACCGAATCCAATTGACTGTGGTAAGACATTTGTCATTGCTGTTGGGGTGACAGACTAGGAGAAACTATGGTTGCAAAAGTAATTGGTAAAGTAGATGATAGTGAAGTTATCTATGAAAAAGGAGAGGGGGACAAGTGGACAGTCACTGTCCCCTTAGATCTTGATGGGATGTATGTAGTAGAAGTTACGGCATATGATGAAGCTGGAAATATCGCATACTGTACGAAGAGATTACTTATAGTAGATCCAGCAACTTTATGTGTCAGCTTGGTTCCATATGAATACACAGTGGAAGTAGTTCAGGATGATTACATGATAGATGTTGTGTATCCAAATCATGGGAGGTGTTGTTGTGAATAGAGTAAGATTTATTCAAGGTGAAGATAAGCATGTCAAATTGTTTGTGAGAGCACCGAATGATGAGCCATTTACGATTCTTTCTGCTACATATACCTTATCAAGATTTGGCGAAGTGGAAGCAAAAGGAGAATGCGATATCAATGGTCATTATCTTGACATTAAGATGGAACCCAAAAAGAAAACGAAGTCATACATATTAGAAATAACTTATGCAGTAGCAGATTCTGTGAGAAAAGCAAGGATAGAAGTGGAGGTAATCTGATGCTTGAAATTACAAATGTGAAGTTAAGCAAGAACACGGTGAATACTGGAGAAAAGTATGTTATTTCCGTGGATATTAATGAGATAATAGATTATCCTTACGACTATCCTTACGACTTTCCTGTATCATGTACAAGAAAAGCAGAGCCTAAAAAGTAGGTGAACACATGGAAATCAGAGCAAGACCCTAGAGGTCTTATTATTTTACGAAAAAATTAAGAAATCGAGGTACATAGAGTGTATGTAGACGCAGAAACAATCATTATGGCTGGAAGTCTTTTGACAGCAGTAGTGGTTATTTTTTCTGCTGTTTTTGCGGTGTACAAGTGGTACTTAAAGCAGAATCAGCAGGATGTAGAAATTGAAAGAGTAAAGTCAGAGCAGTGCTTGCTGACCTATGGAATTCTTGCCTGTTTGAAAGGACTTAAGGAGCAGGGGTGTAATGGTCCTGTGACCGAGGCAATAGACAAGATCCAGAAGCATATAAATAAGCAGGCACATGATCAGGAGGATTAAATATGGATATTATGAGTTATGTAAGACCAGAGTTGTTAGTTGTAGCAGTAGTATTGTATTTTCTTGGAATGTGGCTTAAGCAGGCTGCCTTTATCAAAGATAAATACATTCCGCTGGTACTGGGAATTGTTGGGATTTTTGTATGTGGAATCTACGTGGCATCGGTAGCAGCATTTGCGACCGTACAGGATATTTTATCTGCAATCTTTGCGGCAATCACACAAGGAATACTGGTCGCAGGATTGAGCAACTATGTGAATCAAATTATTAAGCAGATTGGTAAGGAAGAGTAGAGGGCGAGTAATCGCTCTCTACTAATTTGCGCCGGCGCAAGAAAGGAGAAAGAAAATGAAAATTGGGTTAAGAGGTGGACATAGTCCAAATTGCAAAGGAGCTATAGGAATCCTTGACGAACAAGCAGAAGTAAGAAAAATATATAATGCACTTGTACCAATGCTTCAAAAAGCAGGACATACAATTATTGACTGTAATTCGAATTCTGACAATGTAAATGGAGAATTGACAGAAGGAACAAACAAAGCAAATGAGAATGCTTGTGACATGTATATCACGATACACATGAACGCATCGTCCGGAGGGATTGGAAATGGAACGGAATGTTGGCTGTACAATGGAGATAACGACGTTATGAATACGATTGCAGACAGAATCAATTCCAATTTCGCAGCAGAAGGGTATGGAAACAGAGGCAGAAAATATAGCACAGGTCTTCATGATCTGTGTGCTTCAAGCATGCCCGCAATGATTATTGAAACAATGTTCTGTGATAACACACATGATACTGAGTTATACAAGAAAATCGGTGCAAATGGAATTGCTGAAATGATAGCAAGCGGAATTGCAGGAAGAGCAGTGCCGAAAAAAGCGGAAAATAAGCCAGCACAAATTGCCGGAACAGCAAAGAATAATGTCGGATTGTACTATCAGGCACATGTAGAAGATTATGGATGGCTTGATGCAGTGCACGATGGACAGGTTGCAGGAACAACCGGAAAAAATAAACGTCTAGAAGCAATAAGAATCGACACAAGAAAATTAAAAAATGTAAAGCTAAAAGTTATTGCTCATATTCAAGATATTGGAGACGTGGATTACGGATATATTGATCACAACACAATCATTGGAACAGTCGGAAAAGGAAAGAGATTAGAAGCAATACATATAATCTCAGAAGGATTAGATAAAAAGAAAATCTATATACAAGCTCACTATGCGAATGATGGGTGGGGAAAAACCGTACAAGGAAACGCGGGAAGCTACGGACTAGCAAAAGCAATGCAGGCGATTAAAATTTGGATTAAATAAACATGAACTGATTATAATCTCAGCTGAAGATTGTGTAATATAGAAATCCCCGGTAGAAATACCGGGGAGATAATATTGCATCATCATAATACGAGTTTCTTCCTAAGCACTTTGGCCTTAAGCTGCCAGCGGAGCCACTTGGTATTTCATCTTAAATCATTTCCAATTTACTTATAGAAATTTAGAGGAGATAATCCACAAAAGTAATATAGATTGCAAAAACAAGTTGACAAATTAACCTATATCGGTTAAGATTATTTATGAAAAATAGAAAAATGTATGAATAGAAGGGCAAGGGTGAAATGCTATGGTAAACAATTTTGGAAAGTTTTGCAGGAAACTTAGAATTGACAGAAGTGAACTCCTGTATGACATGGCAAAAAAATTGGGAGTTTCATCTGCATTTTTATCAAAAGTTGAAAATGGAAAAAAGAAGCCACCTAAAGAATGGCGAGAGCTGATTATTGATTTATATGATTTAAATGCAAAGCAAATACAGCAATTAGATCAATATCTATATGAAGCACAAAACTATGATAGCATTGATATTAGCTATATGGAGGATGAAGATAGAATGATGATGTTATCATTTGCAAGAAAATTCAAGGATTTTGATAAGAATAAATTAAAAAAAATTTTAGAAAGTGAGAGTGATAATGAGTGAATATTGCTGCAGAACCTAGATCAAGAATCGGCATTAGAAAGATGACAAGAAAAATAAGAGAGATTGTGGGATGTGAAAATAATCTTGCATTTCCAGTTGTTAAATTTATCGAATGGATATTAGCAAATCCAGAAGATGGGATTGATTTAGAGATTGTAGAACCAGAAGAAATGCAAGATACATATGGAACTACTAATACGGGAAGTAATAAAATGTGTATACGAAGAGATGTGTACGAAGGAGCAGTAAAAGGAGATCCAAGAGATCGTTTTACATTGTGTCATGAGGTCGGTCATTATTTTTTACATCAACCACATTCAATATCATTTGCTCGTGGAAAGATTCCAAGATATAGGGATCCAGAGTGGCAAGCCAATACATTTGCTGGTGAATTAATGGCACCATATGAGTTGGTGAAAGATATGAGCGCAGAAGAGATTGCAGTAAAGTGCAAGATGTCTAGGCAGGCAGCAAAGATTCAATATAATGAATATCACAAATGATGTGTCAAGCTAAAAGCTTTATACATAGAAAAAAACCAAGCACACAAGGTGCTTGGCACTGCCGAAAGGAAACTATGTGGTTGCTTCGGCCAGTTATACTTTTCCTTAGACAAGTCAAGTATAGCACGGTATAGTTCCTTTTGGCAAGTGAAAATGCGAAAGGAGAGATGTACATGTATATTATCAGAGCATCAAGAACATTACCTGATGGTACTAAAATTTATGCACGTGACTATGGAAAACGCGGTTTTCCTATTTGGATTGGTCCAGGACCAGAACCAGAAGCAATAAGACACGTGTATTACTAATAAATGACTGACAGCTATAAGCTGGCCGATATGCTGTTTTATTTTAAAATTAGAAGGAGATAGATAAAATGGCAAAGACAAAATCTAGTGTACATGGAGTACAAAACAAGAAAATTGTAACTGTAAAATCGTATAAAAGAAGTGATGGAACAAATGTAAGAGCACACAGACGTTCTACACCTAATTAGAATGATCCTCAGGCTTTAGCCTGGGGATTTTTAACATATAAATTTAGAAATCCCCGGTATTTCTACCGGGGAGAATATTGTATCATCTTATTAAATTTTGTGTTGCATGGCGTGTTGCATAGCGTTCTAAAATAAGTATTTTTATTCTTATTTTATTAAACAGATTCTAATATGCAAGAACCCTCAAAACACGCATGGTTGCTGGATAAAACAAAAAATCCAGTAATCATCACGATTACTGGAAAAAGCAGGGGATGAGAGAATCGAACTCCCACCAAAGGTTTTGGAGACCCCTATCATA
>OGZF01000453.1_pt1 | contig 36966 bp, 19 predicted proteins | sample 1576771 | NCBI WGS metagenome assembly OGZF01 (sample SAMEA3541536, study PRJEB24748) | human gut metagenome | biome: human gut; feature: human-associated habitat; material: faeces | place: China | collected 2012
ATATTGCTATGCAAATTATAGTTCAAAAAGTGTAGAAACAAACGCTGCCAAATATGATCCTTCGTCACCTCTTCTATGTGGGCAAGTTCAAGAAGATGACAAAATAACGATTAGAAAAGTTGAGTCATTAAAAGAAACACAACTAAGTATTTTTGATATGTGAGTTCATTGTTATAACGTATATTTTTAAGAGTATATCTGGCTCCATTTTGGCTCTAAAAAATTTAGACGAGGTGCACAAAAATGCAAAATGAGATGAATATGAAGAATAAAATACACAAATGTGTACCAAGAAACGGCCAGATAAATCTCTCCGCCCAAGAGAAAGAGTAAACTCTGCCAAATAAAAACAACTGTTTATACAAAGATTTGTTCCGATTTGTCTTTTGTTTTTTTGCGTTCCGGACATTTTTACACTCTTTTTTTCGGGGATAGGAAAAAATGCTCGGAGCAAATGGTAAGCTCTGACGAATAAAAAACTGCTTGCATATGGTTTTGCGTTCCGGACATTTTTAACATCCCCAGTTGACATTCCGAGGCAAAGAATTTATAATCTGTTTATGTATAAAACGGAGGATTTCAAATGGATAAAAAAATAATCGCAGTTATCTGCGCTTCCTTAATCGTAATATCGGTAGCTTTTGCCTCATGCGGAAAAAAGAAGCCGACTATAAACGCCAAAGACGCCACATACGAGGTTGTTACCGACGAAGAGGGCAACACTGTTCTCAATGAGAACGGCGAGATTGAAATATATGTCACCGACGAGGACGGCAAAAAGGTCACAGACGAAAACGGCGAAATTAAAACGGGTGCCGTTCCGTTCCCCAATCAGATAACCGACGGCGTATTTCACGAGACAAAGTATTTTAAAATGGTTTATCCCAACGGCTGGACCGTGGGCAATTCAGGTATAGCCACCTCAAAGAAATACAAGGGGCTCGACGCGCAGGTTATGTATTCCGGCGCGGCGACTGATGACAGCGCAGCGGAAAATGAGGCAAATAACACCGTTTCGCAGTGGAATCAGATTTTGTCGCAGGCAGGCGACGCGGTAGCGGGCGTAACCGTTGAGCAGCGTACCGTAACTCTCGAAAAATGCGGAGCCACCGCATACGTAGTCGAGGTCAAAAAGGCAGACGACAAAAACCCGAAAACATATTCCGCATATCAGCTCACTATGGATTTTGTCTGTAACGGCGGGCTTTACCACGTGCAGTGTTTTACCGAGGACGGCAACACCTTTGACGGCAGCCTTGATTTGGCGGCAATGTACGGCGCAAATCTCACAATTAAATAAGATTCAAATGATAACATCATAGTTTGAAGCAAAAATTTGCAGCGGTTCAACGGCGAATGTCGGTTGAGCCGCTTTTTGCCTCCCTTGTAAAGGGAGGTGGGCCTCTAAGGCAAGCCGGAGGGATTTTCTTAAAAAAAATAGATTTTAAAAAGAAAGTGCTTCGCTGTTTAATCCCTCAGTCACCTGCGGTGACAGCTCCCTTTTCAAGGGAGCCTTTTGTCGTTTCCCCACACTGTGGGGAATCACCCTATTTGAGGGAGCCTGAATAAATCCCTCAGTCTACTCACTTCGTTCGCAGACAGCTCCCTTTTCAAGGGAGCCTAAAAGCCCTCTGTTTTTACCCGAAAATCACCGTAAAAATGTTCAAAACCGTGTTCAATACTTGTCAAAAAGTTCAAAACTCGAAAACGTTAACAATTTGTTCATAATTTTACAACAACATTGCCAATTTTGTTTGCCACTTTTGCCCAAAAATAACAATTCTATTTGTTCAATACAGAAAATCAACAAATTTGTGTGAACAATTTATTGACTTTTTTCGTTTAAAATTCTATACTTTAACTAACCATAGGAATGGTGTAATAGGGCGAAGTGCCCCCTTTTTTGAGGGAGCGCTGCCGCACGGCTGATTTACCGTGCAGTTTCCATCCCGTTTTGATACACATCCTACGGTAATATGCTCGGGTGTGTATCATCAGTTTTCCACCGATTCATTTTTACGGAAGTGGAAACGGTGGAAACCGACCGAGTTAACGTGCCGAAATCGGTTTGCTTTCTTGTAAATCAAAGAGCGGTCAGAAGTACAGCGGATTTTGTGCGAGGAATTGTTGCGGGGAGTGCCGCCCGCAGAAAAAATCGGGTACGCATACATGGTTTTAATGTAAATCTTTTTAGGAGGAAAAAACACGTATGAAAAAATCTACCAAATTGTTAAGTGTCATCTTGGCAGTTGTCATGATTTTCTCAACTATGTCCGTAATGGCGTTTGCCGCAAAGACGGAGTATCAGACCTCTGATAACCTTACCGCTCTTGACGCATACAGCCCGGACGGCGCGGTAACAAGACTCTCTACCGAAGAGAGAATGTCAGTCGTATTTGACTTCCTCGATGTTACCCTTGCCGCCGCGAACATAAACATGGGCGATGTTATTAACAAAGCAGGTTTGCATCTTGTTATCGACCTTCGCTCGGTTAATGCTCTTTGCGGAACCATCGACAGCGCTCAGGCTCTTCTTAACAACGGACTTGTTAAGCTTGTCAAAAGCTTGCTCGGCATAGTTAAAGACGCTAACCTTAAAAACTGGCCGTCGGGCATGACAAGAGAAAACCACGCTCAGCTCGACATAGTCAACGGCATTGCAACCCTTCTTAACGACAACGCAGGTCTCGTTAAAAAGGTTATCAACGACGGCAAACTCGACGTTGGCATTATCGGCAACTTTGTTGATATTTCCGGCGTTAATAAGTACCTCTCGGATCTTCCGGGTATGTTAAAAGGCCTCGTTTATCCGGTGTTCGCAAGAGTTGACGATGACATGACGCTCATCAACACTTATTCAACAACAACCGAAAATCCCGACACTCTTATCAAGAATGTCCTCATCAACGCTATGTCTAAGCCGCAGAGCTATACTTCTTATAAAGAAGACGCTTCCGGCAACTGCATAAGCAATCACATTGCTCTTCCGACAAGCGCTGAAGCAGGTCTTCGCGATTATTATGTTAAGGGCTCAGACTCTAAGGGTGCTTACATCGAGGTATTTGAATATGATACCGCCAAGAAGACATATATTTCTCAGGATGAGAAATATTACAAGACCGAAGAAACCGATATGGAAGGCAAAGGCACAGGCGTTTATGTTTACGCTAACGCTGCCGGCGAAAACGTAAAATATTACGTTAAAGACAGCTACTTCCTTCCCTCACTTGCCACAAGCGGTAAGGTTTCGGAAATCTTCAATCTTGACAGCAATACTCTTGTTTCGGCTCTCTATCAGGTAGCTCCCTATGTATTTAAGGATCTTGCTCCCGTTGTTCTCAACGGCTCCGTTAAGATGCTTCTTGCACAGTGGTTCGGCGCTGAAAAGACCGAGCTCTTCGGCGGCAAGGCTTCAGAGGCCACCGCTGTTCTCGCTAAGCTTCCGTCAGATGTAAAGGCATTCTATTCTAAGGCTGCCGGCGCATATAACTGGGAGTGGTCGGACTTCACAATAGGCTCCGACGGCAACGGCTATTATCGCCTTGTCAGCAAAGACGGTCTCACAGAGACCTGGCTCAAGTTTGATATGTCCACCGCTAATTCGTTCGCTAAGCTCATTAACTGGAACTACACCATCTCCGGTGATTTCGTTGACGAGTTTATGCCCACAGCTGCAAACGACGGCTCCGTTACTGCTTCGGCAGCGGGTTATACCACCGTTCTTGCGTCGCTCAACGATTTTGTCGGCAAGGCAATCGACACAATGCTTTCGGATACTGCAAAGGCTGCAATCAATTGGACAAAGGGCGATAATACAAAGCTCATTCCCAATCTTCGCAAGGCTCTTCAGTATGTAGCAGCTTATAACCCCGAGTATCTCTTCGGTACCGGCTATGAGACTGTTTATGCAGGCTACTATGACACAGTTGTAGATAAGTCCGCTTCCGATCAGGACGTTATTACGGCTCTCGGCGCAATCGGCGTTAAGGCTCTCATGCCTCAGATAATTCTCCCGTCGGCTGCCGAGCTCAAGGGTCAGAACGTAACCACTCTTCTCGCTTGCGTAATTCGTGAGCTTGCAACTCAGTTCGTTCCGACTTACAACTATGACGCACTTATTTATACCGATTACAACTCGAAGACCCTCGTAAAGGGTAAGAACAGCGGCTATTGGCTCGATGTTATCTTTACCATGGGCACCGACATCGGTATGAAGTATCTCTCCAAGCTTGCCGACCTCGGCTCCGATAAGGCTGACGGCTACAAATTTGCAGCCTCCAAGACTTATAAGCTTGCAGACTTCGAAAAGAACACACGTGCTTGGGAAGACACCATTGACTGGATAATCGACTGGGCTCTTACCTCTGACAACGAGTGGTGCTGGAAGGTACAGAAGCTCATCAACACCGACGGCCTTGACCTCAACCTTGCTACCGCACAGGATCCGTGGGTTAAGCTCGACAAGATTATCCGCGACGTTCTTCCTGTTGAGAAGATAATCAACGAAACCGCTGCTGACGGTAAGACCTTCCTTGAGACTGTTCTCAGAGAAGACATTATCGACAGACTTCTCAACCTTGACGTAAGCAAGCTCCTCGGTACAAACAGCGTTACGGGCATATTCAATATTCCTGCTAACAGCACTCTCAGAACCGAGGCTATGTATCCCGCAGTATTCAGAATCGTAAGAGAACTCCTTAACAAGGTTCTCGGTAAGGTATGCGGCAACACCGCTCTTATCGCCGATTCTTACAATTCACTTGACGCTATTCTTCAGAAGAGCGCTATTGCAGACCTCGCAGAGAAATTGGTTGTAGGTATTGCCTATGCCGTTAAATCAGGCGGTCTTCTTGACGTAGCTCTTCCGATCGTAAACTTCTTCCTCGGCTGGACTACTAACGCTCAGTCCTATGCTGAGCCTAAGCTTACAATAGATAAGGGTGCACTTAACTATGTACAGCTTACAAACGGCCAGATGAACACTACTCTTAAGGTAACAAACGCATCTGCAGGTATGCTCTTAAAGCACGGCGATACATATGATCATCCTTACGTGCTCACTCTTAAGTCTGTTACCGTTAACGGCACCGAAATGCTCAAAAGCGGCGAAAAGAAACTTTCACCGTATGAGAGCACCGATGTTACTCTTAACGCGGCAGTTCCCACAGACAGCCTTGTAAAGGTAACCGCTGTTTACAGCTTCACCTTCAAGGACGGTACTGCTTACAACGGCGACATTACTTCCACTACCTTTGAGTATGCAACCAACGATGCTACAGATGTCGGCACCGCTTGGTCTAAGGAAGATAAGAAGACAAACATATATGATGTAGTTAAGATGAAGGGTGAAACCACCACAGATTACCTTGTAACAAATGCATCGGCTCTTGCTTCTGCTGTTTCAAACATTGCCGTAACTTGGACCAACCAGAGAGATACTGATTGTAAGTTCACCAAGGGTTCTATTTCCGGCTTTGATTCGAGCATCTTTGAGTCATCGGGCCAGGCAGAAGCACTTGTATCTAATAGTTTCAACTTCCCCAAGGAGAGCTCAATCTCCGTCAATCCGTTAAGAGTTAGATCCGATGTGGATATAGAGACTGTTCCTTCAGCTTCTTCATTTGCTCTCGGTAACAGCTCGGTAACTGTTTACGGTAAATACAGAAGACAAGATGGTACTCTTACCATGACTGCCCCGTTCGGCACACTCTATTATTACAACGGCACCAATATTAAGAAGGTCGTTGACAGCGAGTTCAAGGCTAACCGTGATTCTTCTAAGTATCCGGCAGAGGCTTGGAACACTTACTGGACAGCTCTTACCGCTGCCGCTAAGCTTGTTTACGGCCCGTTCAGGAAGGCTAACCTCGGCAATTACAGTGACGACAATCTCACTGCAGCCATAACCGCTCTTGAAACCGCCGTTAAGGCTCTTGATACAGCAAGCACAACACCTACAAGCGGTTCCGCAACCGTTACACCGGCTCCCATTGAGGCTGCTCTTAAGGCTGCCGGCGACATCAACTATCAGAACTTCGACCTCTATGCTTATTGGGCTTACGAAAAGGCAATGAAAGCCGGCAACGCTATCATTGACGCTTACAAGGGCCCCGTAGCTCCCGAAAAGTACATTGACGGCAGCTCACTTTCAGAGGCTGAAATTACTGCTATTGCCAACAAGGCAAACGCTACATATAAGAGTGCTATCGTAGCTTCCATGAAGGCTCCTTCAACCGAAGCTCAGAACGCTTATATGGATGCCGTAAAGGCTTACAAGGCTCCCAGTTATTCGGAGCTTGAAATCCTTAACAGCGCTAAGAACATTGCTTGGTATGCAAGCTTCCTGAAGGGCGCTGCGGTTAAAACCGAAAAGCAGTTCCTTGCTAAAGAAATTGCTGCGGCTAAGGCTCAGGGCTACAAAGAGGCTGATTACACAGCAGGCTCTTATGCAAGATACACCAAGGCTCTTGCAGCTGCCGAGGCATTAAATGCCAACGCAAATGCTCTTCAGTCCGAGGTATTCGATGTTAAGTATGAGCTTGAAATCGCTCAGCGCGCTCTTATGCCGAAATCGGCTTCTGCTCTCGAGGCAGGTGCTTACACCGAGCTTGAGGCAGTTATAGCTCAGGCTAAGTCAATATTCACTGAAAACAGTGCATATACATTTGACGCATCAAAAGCTGACGGCCTTTCAAAGACCGAAGCTTATGCTAAGCTCGTTTCCGTACTCGGCTATGAGTACACCGATGAGAAGGGCAACACAGCAAACCTTTACAGCGGCTCCGCTGAAAACTATGCTGCAAATGACCGCTTCTATTCAAACGTTGTAGCAGCTCAGATTGACGCTGTTATCACAAACCTCAAGAATGCTATGGCTCCGTTCGTATGCAAGTACGTAGCAGTTCCCACCACGGCGGGTTCAAGTGAGGGCGTTTCCGTAACAGAGAGCGCTTCTCTCATCACCGGCGTAACACCCGGCTCGCTTGCTACTGCCGACGACGTACTCGCAAGAGTAACGGCTAAGGATTCTTCGGCTACAACTCTTAATGTTGCCGCTAACGCTGCAGGCCTCTATGGTACAGGCGCTACCGCAACACTCAGCCTTAAGTCGAGCGGTGCTCCGGTTGCTATCTACACAGTCGTTATCTACGGCGATGTAAACGGCGACGGTGTTGTTGACGGATTCGATGCTTCCTCCATGGACCTCGCAATCAACAACAAAGCTGCTCTCACAGGCGCTTATAAGACTGCAGGCGGCCTTGCTACCGGTAAGGTTGACCTCGCTAACTACGGCCTTGTAGTTGACGCTGCTTACGGCGGAACTGCAATCGCTCAGAAGTAATTTCCTTTAATTACTTAAGTTAAAACCCGGTGGGGGAGTTTTCTCCCCCACAAGGGCGTATGTAATGGGATATTCTTAAAAAGATTAGAGCATATACTTTAAAAGTGCGGCGGAATAGTTTTGTGAAAAACGGTACAAAGCTTGTAAAGCTCGCGAGGAAATAACTTTATTTGTGATAGCGTAAGGGATATTTTCTTTCGGTGTGCCATTTTTATTCACAAATTATTGACATTGTGCTCTCAAAAGTGTATATTTAATATTGATTAAGAATAGAAGGAGGCAAAAAATGACCAAGGCAAAAAAGGCTATTAGCCTTATTGTATCTGTAGTTATGCTCCTTGGCGTGCTTGCAGTCGGCGTTTTCGCAAATGATAATACCGGTGTCGCAGAAAACGGCACTATCGCTTTATCGTTTGACAAGGCGTCATATAACGCAGGCGATACGGTCAAGGTTACCGTAAAATTAACCACAGATTATTATGCTGCAACGGTTTCTGTTCCTGTTCAGTATGACAGCAGTGCTGTTAAGTTTGTAAGCGGCACAACCGCTTCAACGCTGTTCGGTGCAGGCGATGCAACAAAGACGGTCGTAAATGATGCTGCTGCGGGCGGCAAGACTTATGTCTATGTCGGCGTATTACCGCAGGTTGCCGGCGGAGCTGTTGCTCAGAAGGCAAACGGCGTCGTACTTTCGACCCTCACCTTTACCGCTTCTAAGGCCATTTCCGATACTGCGGCCGCTTTCGGTGTGCTCAACGATCAGAAAACAATGACCAATCTCGGCGGTAAACTCTATGTAGGTTCCTACAAGACCTCTGATGTAACCTCAACGGTTTATACCACAGGTCAGAAACTTACTTTCCCGGTAATGAAGGCTGCTGCTGCAGCTGATCCGGAACTTATCCTTACCGAAGAAGGCAACGGTGCGGTTATCAGAAAAGACCTTTGCACTGGCTCGGGCGACTATGCCGGCTGTGTATTCGGTATAGATACCCTTAATGGCGAAAACATTGAGGATTTTGTTACTACAAAAGCAGGTTCTATTGAAGTTGTAGCTAATGCTGATGGCAATATGTCAACAGGTGCTACAATTCTTCTTAAAGATGCTGCAGGCGAAGTAGTAGCTACTTATGTATTCATTTACTTCGGTGATGTTAATGGCGACGGTAGTGTTGACGGCTCGGATGCCGGCGACGTTGAAGCACATGATGCTTGGCTTGTTACAATTGATGAGGACACAGCAGCATATTATTCAGCAGATGTAAACGGCGATGGTAGCATTGACGGTTCGGATGCTGGTGATATTGAAGCACATGACGCATGGCTCGTTACACTTCCTTCACAGGCTGAAATGGCTGGAGTTTTTAATGGTGCTTGGTAATTTATATTAATTAAAAAACTAAACAAATAGGAGATTAAATTATGCTTAAGATGAGAAAAATTTTAAGTGTTGCTCTTGTTGTTGTGATGCTTTTTAGCGTGTTTGCAGTTAATGCTTTTGCTCTTGAAGATGGTAAGGAATTCGGTATGATTTTGGTTTCGGATAAAACCGAGAAGGAAATCGTTCCCGGTGCTACTGTAACAGTAACACTTTCATTCGAAATGGCTGACTTTAGCCAGAAAATGAGTGATATGAAGATTTGCCTTCTTTATGACAAGAATGTCTATACTCCTGACCTTACATCAAGGACGTTTGTAGGAGACTTGGCTGGTTATGCAAAAGATGGTACAAAGCCTAATATCAATGCAAACTATGCTGCTGCTGTTATGAAAGCTTCAACAATGGCTGAAGATGAAAAGGCTCTGTATAACAGCGGTGTTATGCAGCAGATCCTTTCTGATGCATCTAAAGGTCAGACAAACAAGTGGGGCTTCACAGTAACAGAAGATGCTGCTGGTGTTTCAGTAGCTCAGATGACATTCAAGTTTAATGTCACAGGCGATGAAGCAGCTCTTGCTTCTGGCAACAAGAACATCAAGATTTGTGATGCATACAAATCACAGCAGACAATCAAAAAAACAGACGGTACAAATACTCCAACCTACGTTTCAAGCTTTGATGCTTCAAAAGCTAACATTATGGCTAACATGCCGTCAGCTCCGTCTTATTCTGTAGCTAAGTATAAGACTCAGGTTAAGTTCACAGGCGATAAGACAACTGCTCCGGATGATCTCTTCCAGTTCAGACTTACTTCGGTTATCACAGCTGCTGACTTCGCTGCTATGAACTCAAACGGCAATAAAATTAAGAGCGTTGGCTTCATTGCTGCCAACACAGGCGCTGCCGATGCAGCTGATGCTAAGGCAGCAGTTGAAAAAGGCACCGCACTTCCGTCAGCTTGGAAGGCTGCTTCTACCGACTATGTAAGTCAGGCAAATGCTTCTTCCGATGCATACTTCGGCGCAATCATTAAGAATATCTCTCATGCTTCTCAGGCAACTGATATTGACTGCATCGCTTACGTATGCTACAATGACGGTACTGCCGATCATTACGTTTGGTATTCCGCAGCTGTAACTGCTAAAGTTGCTTCAGGATATGATGCTGCTGTTGCTGCTTGGAAAGCTCAGTAATTGAATTTTACCAAGAAACCACAGCGAAACTTTACTATCGGTTCGGCTGTTCAAAACTGAATATTCCGTTCCGACATTAAATTTTATTATTATATCTTGAAAGGAGATTAAATCTCAATGAAACAGGTTTATCAAACACCGGATTTCGATGTTTCTGCATACGAGCTTGATGATATCATCACAATCTCCATAGGCACCGGCCCCGTAGAGGGCGGCGACTCGGGTTGGGTTGAGATCTGACGCTCACGTAGCAATCGATCCGATTTATTAACAATCATAAGCAGAGCAAGGTTCGCCTTGCTCTGTTTTTTTGTGCCCTATTTGGTGTTTTGTGCACCATTCCTTTTCTGTACACCATTCTGATATCGTGTGCCTATTCTGTTTTTGTACTTAATTTAGGTGCTGTATGCCTATTCTTTTTTGTGTGTCATATGAGGAGCTTTCAACACATCCCTGCCCGCCCTTTTCACTATTCGTTTTCCACTTCCGTTTTCGTCTTTTTACTTTTCAGCCTCCCTTGCAGAGAGCAAGCCTCGCCAAAGCAGTTTGGAAGCTTTTTGCCTCCCTTGAAAAGGGAGGTGGGTTGCCGAAGGCAAGCCGGAGGGATTTCATAGGAATTTACGGAATTTAAAAAGAATGTGTGTGACCTTTAATCCGCTTTTTGCCTCCCTTGAAAAGGGAGGTGGGTTGTCGAAGGCAACTCGGAGGGATTTCAAAGGAATTTACGGAATTTAAAAAGAATGTGCGTGACCTTTAATCCGCTTTTGCCTCCCTTGTAAAGGGAGGTGGGTTGCCGAAGGCAAGCCGGAGGGATTTCAAAGGAATTTACGGAATTTAAAAAGAATGTGCGTGACCTTTAATCCGCTTTTGCCTCCCTTGTAAAGGGAGGTGGGTTGCCGAAGGCAAGCCGGAGGGATTTTGTGGGGGTGTATGAGTTTTAAATAGGTAGTATTTTGTTTTTTAATCCCTCAGTCTGTTCGCGTTGCTCACAGCCAGCTCCTGACGGGAGCCCGTCCCCTTTGTCACTACGTGACATTTCCCCACACCGTGGGGAATCACCCTTTACAAGGGAGCCTTTTGACATTTCCCCACACTGTGGGGAATCACCCTATTTGATGTAGCCTGAAAGCGGCTGCAATGTAAATTCGGCAGTCGAAAGAGACATTTATGCAAAAAATCCTCGATTTTTGCCGCAATTTCGAAATTTCGGCAGATTGACGAATAATTAACACATCGATTATTTATTTTGACGGAGTAATCATCAATATATTGTGTAGTTGCTCATTTATACCCCACAGATGTATTCGTCATTTTTTCAATTTCGCGGCTGTTTAGTTTAACAAATTCAAATAATAGTTAAAAATCGTCTAAACGTCCGCAATTTTGAGTTCGATTTGTTTGCCGCGTCGTATTTTTGCGTTGACAAGAGTCTTTTTTGTGCTATAATTACAAGTGAACGGTAATTCACTACACGTGGTTATCTATGGTGCGCCGCTTTTGCGTAGCACCGTTTCGTTAATTTTATTAAACGGAGGTCACGATATGGACACAAGATTTGCAATTTCGGAGTACAATGACGCTGTTGCAGTCAACAAAGAGCTTGATGAGCTTATTAAAAAGCCGATTTACACCATCAAGCCGGAGGCTCTTAAAAAATACGAGGATGAGTATTACAACAAAAAGTGCCTCAAATCAAAAGCACAGATTGAGGAAGCTCGCCAGATAATCCCCGGCGGCGTTCAGCATAACCTTGCTTTCAACTATCCCTTCCCGCTTGTTTTCACAAAGGCAGAGGGTGCATATCTCTATGACATTGACGGCAACAAGTATTTTGACTTCCTTCAGGCAGGCGGTCCGACTGTTCTCGGCTCCAACCCGAAAGCTGTTCGTGAGCAGGTTATTGACCTCCTTAATACTTGCGGTCCCTCAACCGGACTTTTCCACGAGTTTGAGTACAAGCTCGCCAAAAAGATTTCCGACAGCATTGAAACCGTTGATATGTTCCGTATGATGGGCTCGGGAACCGAGGCCTGCATGGGTGCGGCTCGTATCGCGAGACTTGCTACAAAGCATAAGAACATCATAAAGATGGGCGGCGCTTACCACGGCTGGTCAGATCAGATGGCTTACGGTATCCGCGTAAACGGCACCAAGTTCACACAGGCTCACGGTGTTCCGCTCAACTGCTTTATGTTCATTCAGGAGACTACTCCGAACGATCTTGACGAGCTTGAGAGAAAGCTCAGATTCAACCAGTTCCGCGGCGGCACAGCAGCCGTTTATATGGAGCCGGTAGGCCCCGAGAGCGGTACTACCCCCATCACCGTTGAATATGTTAAGGGCGTTGAGCGTCTTTGCCGCAAATACGGCGCACTCCTCGTATTCGATGAGGTTGTTACAGGCTTCCGTATCGGTATGGCAGGTGCTCAAGGTTACTTCGGCGTATCGCCCGACCTTACCATATTCGGTAAAGTTATTGCAGGCGGTTATCCGGGTGCAGGCGGCATCGGCGGTAAGAGAGAGTACATGAAGTATCTCGGTGCAGGCCTTGATTCGAGCGGTAAGAAGATCCACAAGGCTCTTGTCGGCGGCACAATGACCGCTAACCCGCTTTCATGCTGCGCAGGTTACTTCACTCTTGAAGAAATCGAAAGAACCAACGCTTGCCAGAAGGCAGGTCAGATGGGCGACAGAATTTGTGCGGGTCTTAAAGAGCTCGTTAAGAAGCACGGTCTTCCCTTCGTAGTTTGGAACACCGGCTCTATCTGCCACCTTGAGACAGTCGGCACAATGCACTATCAGATCAACTGGAAGAAACCGTGGGAAATCCCGGCAATTCTCGGCGAGACCGGCGTAAGACAGAAGGAAATGGAGCATATGGGCGCAGCTTATATGGCAGAGGGTCTTGTAACTCTCGCAGGCAGCCGTCTTTATACTTCAGCCGCTTATACTCCTAAGATGATCGACCAGGCTCTTGCTTGCTTCGACAGAGTATTTGAAAACGTCGCTGTTAAGGCTGACTGAATTTAATCCCAAGAAAACGGGGCGGACGGGTTTTCCGTCTGTCCCGCTTTGTTATAAATAACGAAGAGGTGAATACAATGGATATAATGGAAGCAAAACAGCTCGTCATTAAAGCCGGTATAGAGGTTGTTGAATACGGCCTTATCGCGAGAACATGGGGTAATATTTCTTGCAGAGTAGACGATAAGAAATTCGTTATTACTCCGAGCGGACGTCCCTATGAAACTCTTACTCCCGACGAAATAGTAGTTGTTAATATCGACGATTGCAGCTATGAGGGTGACATTAAGCCGTCCTCCGAAAAGGGCATTCATGCCGAGGCATATCGTCTTCGCCCCGAGGTTAATTTCGTAATTCACACGCATCAGATGCAGGCATCCGTCATAAGTGCGCTCGGTATGGATATAAATGAGGTTGAACCCACGTCGGCCGAAATAGTCGGCGATAATGTACCGATTGCGGCATACGGACTTCCCGGAACCGGCAAGCTTCGCAAGGGCGTTGTCGAGGCTATAAAGCGTTCGGACTCCAAGGCCGTAATTATGGCTCACCACGGTGCTCTTTGCATGGGTAAGGATTACGACGAGGCGTTTAAGGTGGCGGCAGAGCTCGAAAAGATCTGCGAAACTACCGTTAAAAACAGATACCGTCTCATCACCGGTAAGGTAGCCGAGACCTTAGGCGACGTAGCCGAGTATATCGGCTCGCTCTTTGACTCGAGTGCCAAGGAGGCTCCGGTATTTGAGCCGTGCAACAGCGAACGTGACGGCAGCGTGTTTAATATAAGTGCCGTAGACGGCGACGGCTCGATAGTCAGAATAGATATTAAAACGGGTGAGCTTGTAGCAGGCAATGATTATCCGGCTTCGGCTGAAATGCACAGAGCCATCTATAAAAAGCGCAAGGACGTAAACTTCATTATGCACACCAAAACACTGGCGGAAGTCGCAATGTCTAAGTCTGGCAAAACAATAAAGCCGCTTCTTGACGATTTTGCACAGCTTGTCGGCGCAACCGTTCGCTCGGTAACATTTAATCCCAACAGCACCAAAAAGACCGCTAAGAAGGTCGTAAAGGCTCTCAAGGGCAGAAACGGCGTTCTTCTTAACAACAACGGTGCGCTTTGCGTATCGGGCAGCGAATATGATGCCGCAGCGGTTGAAATGGTAATGGATAAGGGCTGCAAGACCGCAGTCGGCGCAAGACTGTTTGAGGCAGGCAAGCCCATAAACCCCATTGAGACAAGACTTATGAGATTTATATATCTCAAGAAGTACTCAAAGCAGGCCAAAAAGTGATATTTGAATATGGTGTAAAAAAGTGTCGCAAACCTCGTGTTTGCGGCACTTTTGCATTTTACGGACTTTGTTTATTACGGTTTTGAGCGGCTCGCTTCGTTCTGCGTCGCGGCAAAACCGGAGGCTTGCCGGGCTAAAATAAAATCGCGCGTTAATTCTCAATCGAAGAGCTGCCGCATATACATATAGTGTTGTACCTGCCATAAGGGACACGGTGTTTATAAAGCGGCAGGCATAGTGTAAACGGAGCAGGTGAGAATTATGAAAAAATATTACCCCGAGGGTGCACGCCCAGACATCGAAGCCGTCGAAAAAAGACTTTCAAGCCCGGCGGAGCTCAAAAACGCCTTTTTGTCGGGAGAATCGCTTGAGGCGCGCGCGGTTCTCTGCGACCGCGGACACAATCTCGACGTGGATTTAAGGTGTATGAAGGGATTTATGCCGCGCAAGGAATGCGCTATGGGGATTGAAAATAACACGGTTCGCGACATAGCCATAATATCGCGCGTTAATAAGCCCGTTGACTTTGTGATAACGGGATTTTCCGAGAATGAAAGGGGCGAGACATTCGCTCTGCTCAGCCGCCGCAAGCTCCAAGAGGAGTGCGCGGCAAATTATACTTCAAGACTCATTCCGGGCGATATAATCGACGCGCGCGTGACGCACCTTGAGCCGTTCGGCGCGTTTTGCGACATAGGCGCAGGCATTTCGGCACTTATGCCGATAGACGGGATCTCGGTGTCGCGCATACCTCATCCGAGTGTTCGTTTTTCGGTTAATCAGGATATAAAGGCAGTTGTGAAATCGATAGACGAAAACGGCAGAATCACCTTGTCGCAAAAGGAACTGCTCGGCACTTGGGAGGAAAATGCTTCAAAATTCGCGCCTGGAGAAACCGTGCCCGGAGTAATACGCTCTGTGGAGGATTACGGTATATTCGTTGAGCTTGCGCCCAATCTTGCAGGGCTTGCCGAATGTGCCTCCGGGCCGCGCGCAGGCGACAGTGCCGCGGTTTACATAAAAAGCATAAATCCCGAAAGGATGAAAATAAAGCTTATTATCGTGGACTATTTTACCGGTGACGGCAAAAGTCCGGCGGCGGATTATTTTATAAGTGACGGTCACATAGATAAATGGACATATTCACCCGAAATGTCAATTAAAAGGGTTGAGACGGATTTTATGAGCTGATTATATAAAAAATATTGCAAAAATGATATAATTATGGTAATATCTACTTAATTGTTTAAAGCAGGGGGAGAATAATTATGTCAAAAAACAGGATGAAAAAGCTTGTCAGTGTACTTTTGGCACTGACCATGACAGTTCTTTGCTTTGTTCCCGCGGCAGCCGCAGAGCCCAAGGATAAGGTTACGCCTATCCTGATAATAGCCGGCTTCGGCGAATATGTGCTGGTGGACGGTGACGGAAATCAGGTTTGGGGGCCGTCGCAGGACGCAATAGTTGAAATGGCGAAAAACGCCATAGCTCCGCTCGGCGCGTTTTTAAAGGGAGATTATGAAACGTTTTGCACGGGAATAGTGGAAATAGCAAACGATCTTTTCGAGCCGGTTTCGTGCAATCCCGACGGCACGGCAAAGCACCCCGACGTCACCGTTATAGACCAATATACCGAGCCGGTATCGCAATACGGACTTGACGAGGTAACAAGAGCCGATGCCTTCGATAAGGATATAGTCGACGCGTGCTGCGACGAAGTCGGTGCCGACAACGTTTACGTTTACGGTCTTACTTGGCATAAATCCATGCAGGAGCTTGCCGCGGACATAAACACGTATGTTCAAAAAATCAAGGCAGATAAGCACGTCGACAAGGTGTCGATTGCCGGCCACAGTATGGGCGGAGCGGTTTTGGCTTCGTATTTGGGACTTTACGGCTGTGACGACGTCTCAAACATAACCATGCTAAATTCCGCATTTACGGGGCTTGATATGGTGGGCTGTCTCTTTAAGGGCGAGATAGCCATCGGCACAGATGAGCTTATCCCGTTTATAAATCAGAGTATGAATTCCGACACTCTCGGCAAGGTGCTTGACACACTCAAGCTTTTGCAGCTTGCGGTGCCGAAGCTTGAAGGCTTCCTCGAGACCGAGCTTCCCGACGGCAGCGGCAGAACCTACAAGGACCGCATTTTTACCGAGTGCCTTGTTTCCGGCTTCGGCTACACGCCGAGTCTTTGGGCGTTTGTACCCGATGAATACTATAATGACGCAAAAGCCGTAATGAAGGCGTATATGGAGAAAAATCAGCAGCAAAGCGGTGTTTCGGCTTCTGTGATAGCTGCCAACTGGGCGACATTTGAGAGAAAAATCGACGAGATACACGATATACAGGCGAATATTTCTTCGATTTTACAGAGCGCCAAGGCAAGCGGCACCTCTGTTTGCATATTCTCAAACTACAATCTTTATATAGCGCCGTTTACGCCTACCGCCGATTACACGAGCGACGGAGTTATAGAGACAAACCGTACAAGCGGCGGTGCCACCTGCGCCCGTCTTAAAACGACTCTCGGCGACGATTACGTTCAGGCGAGGGACGACGGGCATAACCGTCTTTCCGAGGACGGCATTATCGACGCTTCCTCGTGTATGTTTCCCGAAAACACTTGGTTTATAAAGAATTACGGCCATTCGATGTTTGATTACCGCAAAAACGGCTGTGACCTTTATGTGCGGGCGATGACGGCGAAAACGCAGCCGACCGTTGACACTTGGGCTGAGTATCCGCAGTTCCTCGTTTATAATGCGGGAACTCACTACGTGGCTCCGCTTACGGCAAAGTTCGGCGACGTGGACCTTGACGGCAGCATTACGCCCGTTGACTCAAGGCTTGCTTTGAGATACGTAAACGGTATGGAGGAGCTGTCCCCTACGGCTAAATATGTTGCGGATGCAAACCGCAGCGGCGATATTTCGACCTTTGACGCGGAGTACATCTTAAAGATGTACGCGGGTCTTGTATAATTTCATTTCCGAAAGGAGCTGTAATTTTTACGGCTCCTTTTTGATTTGCGCAGTTGTTAGGCGCAAAAAACGGCGTGAAACTTGCATATTTTCCCCTAAAATGCTCAAAATTATATTTTGTGCTTAATTTATTTCGCCGAAATACAAAAAATTCGCAAAAACTATGGAAATGCCGTATTTTTTCTGTTATAATATCAAGCGGTTTATAATGCCCATAGCTTTAAAGCGAGGGCAGCCATTAACACTGTAATTTATAATTGGAGGTATTCTCAATGGCAAAAAAGTATTGCTACCTTTTTTCAGAGGGTAATGCTAACATGCGTGAGCTCCTCGGCGGTAAAGGCGCAAACCTTGCCGAAATGACCAACATCGGTCTTCCGGTACCGCAGGGCTTCACTATCACAACAGAAGCTTGTACTCAGTATTATGAGGACGGCCGCGAGATCAATCCCGAGATCATGGCTGAAATAAACGAGTACATCGTAAAGATGGAAGGCATCACCGGTAAAAAGTTCGGCGATAAGAAAAATCCGCTTCTCGTATCGGTTCGTTCCGGTGCACGCGCTTCAATGCCCGGTATGATGGACACAATCCTCAACCTCGGCCTTAACGAGGAGGTTGTTAACACAATTTCCGAAATGTCAGGCAATCCGAGATGGGCTTGGGACTGCTACAGAAGATTTATTCAGATGTATTCCGACGTTGTTATGGAAGTCGGCAAGAAATATTTTGAGCAGCTTATAGACGCTATGAAAAAGGAAAAGGGCGTAACTCAGGACGTAGAGCTTGACGCCGACGACCTTAAAAAGCTCGCTATGCAGTTCAAGGATGAGTATAAGGCTAAAATAGGCGAGGATTTCCCGAGCGATCCCAAGGATCAGCTCATGGGCGCTATCAAGGCTGTTTTCCGTTCATGGGACAACCCCCGTGCAAACGTTTATCGCCGTGATAACGACATCCCGTATTCATGGGGTACCGCAGTTAACGTACAGTCAATGGCATTCGGCAACATGGGCGATGATTGCGGCACAGGCGTTGCATTCACACGTGACCCGGCTACCGGCGCTAAGGGCCTCTTCGGTGAGTTCCTTACAAACGCTCAGGGCGAGGACGTTGTTGCAGGCGTTCGTACTCCCATGCACATCACAGAGATGGAGCAGAAGTTCCCCGAGGCATTTGCAGAGTTTAAAAATGTTTGCAAGACCCTTGAGGATCATTACAGAGATATGCAGGATATGGAGTTCACCGTTGAGCACGGCAAGCTTTATATGCTTCAGACCAGAAACGGTAAGAGAACAGCTCAGGCAGCTCTTCAGATTGCTTGCGACCTCGTTGACGAGGGTATGAGAACCGAGGAAGAAGCGGTAGCTATGATCGACCCGCGTAACCTTGATACTCTTCTTCACCCGCAGTTTGACGCAGCAGCTCTTAAAGCAGCTACTCCGCTCGGCAAGGGCCTCGGTGCTTCTCCCGGTGCTGCTTGCGGTAAGATAGTATTCACCGCAGAGGATGCAGAGGAGTGGAACGAGAGAGGCGAAAAGGTTGTTCTTGTTCGTCTTGAGACCTCTCCCGAGGACATCACCGGTATGAAGGCTTCTCAGGGTATTCTCACCGTTCGCGGCGGTATGACTTCACACGCTGCCGTTGTTGCACGCGGTATGGGTACTTGCTGCGTATCGGGCTGCACAGCTATCGATATGGACGAAGAAAATAAGAAGTTCACTCTCGCAGGCAAGGAATTCCACGAGGGCGACTACATTTCAATAGACGGTTCTACCGGTAACATCTATGAGGGCATTATCCCGACTGTTGACGCTACCATAGCAGGCACCTTCGGCAGAATAATGGGCTGGGCTGATAAGTACAGAACCCTCAAGGTTCGTACCAATGCAGATACTCCGGCTGACGCTAAGAAGGCAAGAGAACTCGGCGCTGAGGGCATCGGCCTTTGCCGTACAGAGCATATGTTCTTTGAAGAGGACAGAATTGCCGCATTCAGAGAGATGATTTGCTCCGACACCGTTGAAGAGAGAGAAGCTGCTCTTGATAAGATTCTTCCTTATCAGCAGAGCGACTTTGAAAAGCTCTATGAAGCACTTGAGGGCTGCCCGGTAACAATCCGTTTCCTCGATCCGCCTCTTCACGAGTTCGTTCCCACCGAAGAAGCTGACATCAAGAAGCTTGCAGACGCTCAGGGCAAAACCGTTGAGCAGATCAAGGCTATCATCGCTTCTCTTCACGAGTTTAACCCGATGATGGGTCACCGCGGACTTCGTCTTGCAGTAACCTATCCGGAAATCGCAAAGATGCAGACTAAGGCTGTTATCCGCGCCGCTATCAACGTTCAGAAGGCTCATCCGGACTGGACTGTTGCTCCCGAGATTATGATTCCGCTTTCATGCGACGCTAAAGAGCTTAAATATGTTAAGGACATCGTTGTTGAGACTGCAGATGCAGAAATTGCAGCTGCCGGCTCCGATATGAAGTATGAAGTAGGTACCATGATAGAGATTCCGCGTGCGGCTCTTACCGCAGGCGACATCGCTAAGGAAGCTGAGTTCTTCTGCTTCGGTACCAACGACCTTACTCAGATGACTTACGGCTTCAGCCGTGACGATGCAGGTAAGTTCCTCGGTGCTTACTATGACAAGAAGATATTCGAGAGCGATCCGTTTGCTAAGCTTGATCAGGTCGGCGTAGGCCAGCTCATGGAAATGGCTGTTAAGAACGGTAAAGCTACCCGTCCGTCACTTCACTGCGGTATCTGTGGTGAGCACGGCGGCGACCCGTCTTCTGTTGAGTTCTGCCACAAGATCGGCCTCGACTATGTATCTTGCTCACCGTTCCGTGTTCCGATCGCTCGTCTTGCTGCTGCTCAGGCTGCAATCGCAGAGAAGAACAAATAATAAGAGTTTGATTTTGGGCAACCCCAATTTTTAAACCATAACAGGAAAAAGACCTTGCAGAGTAAAATCCGCAGGGTCTTTTTTGCGCATTGTCGGAGTGCCTTAAAGATAAAAAATCAATGTGTGGATTGACGGCTTCGCTTACTTTGATGAGAAAAAAGTCTCCGTCGGCTGAATTTTGTCGCCGAAATGCGCCTTTTGATTGACAATCCGACGTAAACATTTTAAAATATCAAGAAGAGATTTTAAAAGGACGCGAAATATGAAGAAAAAAGTCAGATTGAAAAAGACGGTAAAAAGAAAATTTTTGCTGTTTGTAATTTTGGCCGTTATAATGACGGGTCTTATAGTCGGTGAGCTTACGATAGGGCAAAGAGAGGTAAAGGACCCTGCTGTTGAGAGGCTCGAAGCAAAAATCAGCGAAACAACCACAGGGGAAGAACCGCAGGAGGAGACGACCGAAGAAGAGACTACCGCGGAAACGACAGCCCCTGAAACCGTTCCGGAGACGACCGCATCGGCACCGCCCGTTACGGCTTCGGCAGCCGATTTTAACAATCCTCAAACCGTAGACCCGAACTCGGGCAATTGGGAGCTCACGCTTGTTAACGCAGGGCATAAGCTGCCCGACGGATATGTGCCGTCGCTTGCAAACGCGATAAGCGGAAGCAGCGTGCAGCTTGATTCGAGAGTTGTTAAAGCGTATCAAGAGATGTACGACGCCGCAAAGAAGGACGGCTGCGTTTTAACTCCGTATGCAGGGTATTGCTCGGTTTCACGTCAAAACGATAATTACAACCGAAAGGTGAATTATTATAAAAATCAGGGCTTGTCCGATGACGACGCCGCCGCAAAGGCGCGCACGTTTATTTTGCCGGGCGGATATTCCGAGCAAAATCTCGGCCTGTCAATGGATATTGTGAGTGCAAGCTCCGATTTTGCCTCTACAAAGGAGTTTTCGTGGCTTGTAAAAAATGCGCAGGATTACGGCTTTATTTTGCGCTATCCCGAAAATAAAACCGACAAAACGGGTATGAATTATCAGCCGTGGCATTGGCGTTATGTCGGTAAAGAGGCTGCAAAGGCGATGAATAAGAGCGGCCTGTGCCTTGAGGAGTATCTCAAAGCGGCATAAATCAAGACGAAGCTCAAAAAAGGGGAATTATATAATGCTTAACACAAGAGCCGGAGGAGTTTTAATGCATATCACGTCGCTCCCGTCAAAATACGGAATCGGCGTAATGGGCGAAGAGACAAAACGGTTTATACGCCGCATCAAGGATATGGGGTTTTCATATTGGCAGGTGCTGCCGCTTTGTCCTACGGATTTTTACGGCTCACCGTATGCGTCTCCGGCGGCATTTGCGTTGTCACCGCTTCTGATTGACCCGGACACGCTCAAAAATGACGGCTTTGTGTCGGAAGACGACCTTGCAAGAAGCGTATATTACGGCTCGCCTTACACGGCGGACTACGAATTTGCCGCAAAAAGCCGCAGGGAGCTTTTAAAAATCGCGTATCAAAACAAGAAAAACGAAGTATCTGCGGAGACTGAAAAATTCTGCGAGGAGAACCCATGGTGCGAAGCATATTCGCTGTTTTGCGCCGCAAAGGAAAAATTCGGCGGCAAGCCATGGTATGAGTGGAATGAAAAATTTGCGCGGTACGAAAATGCGCTTAAAAACAGAAGCGAGTTGAAAGACGAAGCCGATTTTTATAAATTCGAGCAGTATATCGCCTTTTCTCAATGGCACCGCATAAAGCAGTTTGCCAACGAAAACGGCGTAAAAATACTCGGCGATATGCCGATATACGTCTCAACCGACAGTGCCGATGTTTGGAGCAATACGGAGCTTTTTGAGATAGACGAGCGCAGCTTTGTGCGCCGCAGAGTTTCGGGAGTTCCGCCCGATTACTTCTCAAAGGACGGTCAGCTTTGGGGCAACCCGCTTTATAATTGGGATGTGCTTGAAAAAACGGGCTATGCCTGGTGGCTCAGCCGCATAAAGGACGCTTTTCGACTTTATGATACGGTCAGAATTGACCATTTTCGCGCATTTGCGTCATATTGGGCTGTTCCTGCGGACGAAAAAACGGCGAAAAACGGCGAATGGGCCAAGGGGCCCGGAATGAAATTTTTTGACGCCGTAAAGGAAGAAATGGGAGACGTTCCTATTATTGCAGAGGATCTCGGCGTGTTCGGCGAGGACGTCACACAGCTGCTTGATAAAACTCGGTTCCCCGGTATGCGTGTAATACAGTTCGGCTTTGACCCGTGCGGAAACAGCACACATTTACCGCATAATTATCCGCTGAATACCGTAGCATATGTCGGCACGCACGACAATACAACGCTGCTTGCGTGGCTTTGGGAGGCAACGCCCGAAGAGCGCGCCTTTGCGCTTGATTACTGCGGATTTACGGGCGATAACTGGGGCGACGGCGGATATTACAGCCCGTCCTGCCGCAAGATTATCGAAACCGTGTGGCGCTCTTCGGCAAAGCTTGCCGTCATTTCTTATCAGGATATGTGCGGCTTCGGCTCGGACGCGCGTATGAATGTTCCCGGCAGAGCGTTCGGCAACTGGCAGTTCAGAACCACCGAGGAAACAATAGACGGTATAGACAAAAATTATTTCAGACACATTAACGACCTTTTCAGACGTACCGGCGGCGAATAAAAACGAAAAGCTCCCCCAAGGGGAGCTTTTTTAATGGGTTTTATTTACAAGGCGCGGCACCCTAATAGTAATAGGCTCCCTTGTAAAGGGTGATTCCCCACAGTGTGGGGAAATGTCGCGGAGCGACAAAGGGGACGGGCTCCCGTCAGGAGCTGTCTACGAATGAAGTGAGTAGACTGAGGGATTGTTTAGGCTCCCTTGAAAAGGGTGATTCCCCACGGTGTGGGGAAATGTCACGAAGTGACAAAGGGGACGGGCTCCCGTCAGGAGCTGGACGCGAGTTTGCGAGCGGACTGAGGGATTAAATAATCACGCACAATCTATTTAAATTCCATATAACTCCGCAAAATCCCTCCGGCTTGCCTGCGGCAACCCACCTCCCTTTACAAGGGAGGCAATGACGAAGAGGACTGAGGGATTATTCAGGCTCCCTTGAAAAGGGTGATTCCCCACGGTGTGGGGAAATGTCACGAAGTGACAAAGGGGACGGGCTCCCGTCAGGAGCTGGACGCGAGTTTGCGAGCGGACTGAGGGATTAAATAATCACGCACAATCTATTTAAATTCCATATAACTCCGCAAAATCCCTCCGGCTTGCCTTGACGAGGCCCACCTCCCTTTACAAGGGAGGCAAAAAGCGGATTAAAAAGTCACGCACAATCTATTTAAATTCCATATAACTCTGCAGAATCCCTCCGGCTTGCCTGCGGCAACCCACCTCCCTTTACAAGGGAGGCAATGGCGAAGAGGACTGAGGGATTAAATAATCACGCACAATCTATTTAAATTCCATATAACTCCGCAAAATCCCTCCGGCTTGCCTTGCGGCAACCCACCTCCCTTTACAAGGGAGGCAGAATCCCTCCGGCTTGCCTTGACGAGGCCCACCTCCCTTTACAAGGGAGGCAAAAAGCGGATTAAAAAGTCGCGCACAATCTATTTAAATTCCGTATAACTCCGCAGAATCCCTCCGGCTTGCCTTGACGAGGCTCACCTTCCTCTGCAAGAGAGGAGAGGTTGAGCGAAGAGAGAAAAGTGAACAGCGAATAATGAAGTGAGCGGACGAAGGGTAGACGAAAGAAAAGCGAGACGAGAGTAAAATGCGAAAAAGTAAAAAACGACAAGCATCAAAGGATACTTGCCGTTTCTTTGGAGCAGGTGAGGGGAATCGAACCCCCGTATTCAGCTTGGGAAGCTGATGTTCTGCCATTAAACTACACCTGCTTACGTGCTACGCTGAATATTTTATCATTATTTTTACAATAAATCAATAGTAATATGATACGCGGCACAGCTTAGCGGGGTAGGTCGCGCTGTCGCTTCATATTACAGCTTTTCCACGGAGAGCCTCAGCCTTTTCAAATCGTTTTCGTCGGGATGAGACAGAGCACGGTCAAAGTTTTCAATCAGCATATCGAGATTCGGCACGGGATTCGGCAGGCTTTTCATTTTGACATAGCGCTCCCTGACCGTTTGCGGCATTTTTCCCTGACACATATACTCACCGACTGTGATGTTGCTGCCACTAATGCTCTTTTTTGTATTTGCGAGGATTTTTTTGAAGTACTCCTCGTCTCCGCCGAAGCCCGCCGTTCCGAAAAGAAAAATCCTTTTATTTTTCAGCTTTTCGAGTAAATCCAAGGTCGCCTTGTCGGCGGTTCCCTTATCCGTCCAAAAGCCTATAAATAAAATGTCGGATTGTGTATCGGCGTTTTCGCTCACTCCGAAATAATTGCAGTTTTCCTTCGGCAGCGCGTCGCGAATGGTGTCGGCGAGCAGCTTCGTGTTGCCTGTCGGACTGCTGAAAATAATTGAATAGCTTTTATCTGTCATGATGAACCTCTTTGCTTGCGCGGCATATCACATATGCGGCGAAATTATGTTATAAATTATTATATAATTACGACGGCAAACAGTCAACAGCCGCAAATGCCGAAAGCTTATACAAAAAGTAAGCTTTTCTGTGATCGGCAATAAAAAGGCTTTCGTCTCACCTGAAACGAAAGCCTTAATTTTATGTGTTTATGCTTGACGTTACGGCTTTGAGCCGCGCTTCAACAGCTTTTTCAGTCCTTGAGTTCGTCAACATACTCGGTATGCTCACGCAGATACTTTTTGTCCTCGGGCTTAAGGTCAAGACCTATGGTTCCGCCCGGATTCATAAGGTAATCGGGGTCAAAATAGTTTTTAAGCGTGCGGATTATACCGTATTCCTTTTCACCGAGGTAGCCCTCAAGCCACGGAGCAAACATCTTTCCGATACCGTGGTGGTGGCTGATGGCAGCTCCGCTCTTCTGTATGGCGTCGAGAATTGTTGCGTGATAAGCACGGAACTCCTCTTCGTCCTGCATTTTAGTCATAAAGATGAAGTAGAGGTTTGCGCCCTGCGGATAGCAATGCGACATATGAGTTGTAACGATTGTGTTCGGAAGCTTATGGCAAACCTCACGAACCTCACGGTGAACACGAGCCATATTTGACCAGTTGACCGTGCACTCAAGCGTATCAATCATAAAGCCGAAATCCATGAGTGTATCGCGAAGATACGGGTCGTTGAAGCGGCCCTTTTCCCAGCCCTTGCATACGTAGCCGGTCATCGGGATACCGCCGTGCTTAACGGCAATTTTCATTATGTTATGAGCAACGTTTCTTGAGAAGCCCTTTTCGCCGTCTGTAAATCCGAGGAAGAGACAGCGCTCAAAGTCCTTGTAGCCCAATTTATCAAGAAGAGGCTCAAGCGGCGTTTCGTCAACGTTATAAAGATGGAGCATTAATGAAGTCTCCTCCGGGTCTGAAAGACGGAAAACAGAGGAGAAGCCGCACTCACACTGCATCATTTCACGAGCGGCGCGCATAGCTGTCGGCCAGTCCTTGAACATATAGGAAAAGCGTTTTCTGTTTTCGGGCATCCAGCGGAAAAACTTGAGCGTGACCTCGGTAAGAACGCCGAAGGTACCCTCGCCGCCCATCATGACCTGATTGAGATTCGGTCCCGTTGCCTCTCTCGGATAGTGACTTGTCTCGATTTTACCTATCGGTGTGGCGTATTTCTGCGAAACAACTATATCGGCTATGGTGCCGTAATAGGTGCTGTTCTGACCGGCACCGCGTGTGACGGTCCAACCGCCGACGGAGGAATATTCAAACGACTGCGGGAAGTGGCCGCAGGTGTACGGACGCTTTGCGCCGAAAAGGCTTTGAGCGTTTTGAAGCGTTTCCTCAAGTTTCGGTCCGGACATACCTGCCTGAACGGTAATGGTCTGGTCGGTCTCATTGAATTTAATGACTTTGTTGAAGTTGCGGCGCATATCAAGAGAAACGCCGCCGTTAATGGGCTCAACGCCTCTTGTAACCGACGAGCCGCCTCCGTAAACATAGAGCGGTATTTTATTCTTTGTGACGTAGGCTACGATTTTCTCAATCTGCTCGCTTGTCTCCGGAAAAACAACAAGGTCGGGAAGAGAGTCAAAACGACGGTGACGCATTCTGAGAAGATCGTACATTGTCTGTCCGTAGGAAACGGCGAGACGGTCGTAGTCGCTCTGTGAGACGTTCTTTTCGCCGACTATTGCGGCAATGGCCTTTACGTGCTTTTTGTCAATCTTCGGAGCGTGCTCTTCGCCGAGATTTACGGGGTCAAGACCCAAATCGTCATTATACTGCATAAACTCCTCGTCCTTGAGATTGCAGCGTTTTTTAACATATTTGTAAAGGCTCTCCTTCGGATATTTGAAGAAGTCGGGGTCGCCCCAGCGGAAAATTGAACGATAGCTGTTCTCAGGTGCTCTCTGAAGCATCCATTTAGGCTCAAAGCCCTTATACGGTTTTGTACTCATTATCAGTGTCCTCCTGTTTGAAAATGATGTAGGTATTTTTCTATTGGCTTTAATCTTGAGGCAAGGTGAGAATACGCCTTGCCGTAAATTTTCATATAGGTTCGGTGGTTTTCCTCGTTCGGAATAAATACGTCTTTTTTATGTACCATATGCTCTATGGCGTCCTCATAGCTGCCGTAAACACCCTGTGAAATAAACGCGACCATGGCACAGCCGACTGCGCTCGCCTCGTGAGTCTGAATACGGTGTACGGGCAAGCCGAACACATCTGCGGCAATTTGACATACGACCGGGCTGCTGGAGCCGCCTCCGCCGGCAAAAAGCTCATCTACCGTGACGCTTGAGCGTTTTTGCATTTTAACGAGCCCATGGTACAGCTCTAAGCAGATGCCCTCTATTATGGCACGATACAAATGATAGCGCGTATGGAAATCCGAAAAGCCTATAATTGCGCCGCTCGCGTTCGGGTTCGTGATGCCCGGAGTCCAGAACGGCTGTAAAATAAGTCCGCCGGAGCCGGCCTCAATATCTTTGATTTTATCGTCAAGATAACGCTCTATGCAAACGCCCTCCTCGGCGGCGTCAACCTTATCCTTCGCGGCAAACTGCTCTATAAACCACGAAATCATCCAAAATCCGCGATAGACCTCGAATTCGGGATTGAACATATCGTTCGGGACAGCCGGATAAGCCGGCATATAAGGCTGCGGTTCAAAATATTTTTTAACCGCCATCTGTAAGGTTGAGGTCGTGCCAAAGGAAATTGCCGCTCGGTTTGATTTTACAACGGACATACCGATGGTTTCACAGCCTTTGTCGGAGCCGGTTGCTATAAGCGGAAGTCCAATTGGGATGCCCGTCTTTTTTGAGGCCTCTTCCGTGATTTTACCTATAACCTCGCCCGACGGAACAAGCTCACAGAGCTTTTCGGACGGAACATTGCACACGCAGCGCGTGAGAGCACCGGGTTTCATCCAACGGCGGTTTTTGTAATCAAACGGTACGTGACCTATCATATTTGCCACGGAATCCTTAAGCTCGCCCGTCAAAAGATAGTTGAGATATGACGGCAGCATAACGTATTTGTCTGTTTTGGCCCATATTTCGGGCTCGTTTTGCATAATCCAGTTGCCGGTAGAGGCTCGGTAAATCATATCTACCGATTCTCCCATTCCCACAAGCGAAAACAATGCGCGTTTTGCTGCCGGAATCTGTCCGTCCTCGTCGGCCTCACGCTCGTCGAGCCATAATATTATGTCGCGAAGCGGACGTTTGTCTTTGTCGAGGCAAAGCACCGTGTCACGTATGCAGGTAAGGCATACGGCTGTTATGCGGTCAAGCTTATCGGCATTTCTCTCGATAAGCTTTTTTGACATTTCGGCTATAATATTAAAATAAAAATCCGGGGTCTGTTCTGCCCATCCGGGCTGTTTTGATAAATAAGGAACCTTGTATTTTTGCTGCTCCTTATCCTCAAAGTCTCCACTCTCATTGACAAGCAAGCATCTTGCACTCTGCGTGCCGACGTCAAAGGTCAGCACAAGTGACTGTTCCATTAAAGATTTTCCCCTCTTTCTTTTTTAAGGTTGCTTCTTCTCGTCCTTCAGGATATTGCTTGTTGCAATCAAATCCACGCCGAGATTGAGAATATTCGGTACAACGGCTTCCTCTCGTCCGAGTCGTTTTGAAACGGTGATACGGTTTACCTCGTGCATCAGGTCGAAAATTCTGTTTTTGGGAATCGGCCCCGATACGCGAACGGGCAGAACCGGTACCGAAGGGAAGGCGGTGCGCACCGTTGTGCAAACGGTACGACGCGGGTCGGTCATTTCGCTTACGGCGAATTCTTTGCCCCTTTTGCAGGTGTTGCCGGTCACAACAAGCTCGTCGCCGTCTGATGTAATCGTCATTCTGCACGAACGGGGACAAACGATGCAAACCAATTCTTTTGTCATTTTACACCGTCTCCTTTACCGAGTCTTTCCAGCCGAAGCTCCACTCGGCTGTTTTCGTTTAATTCGCATGCGCTGAAATCAATCGTGAGATTTTCCATTTCGGGCGGACGCATAAATGCGTAACGCTTTTTAAGTATTTCCTTACCGTCCGCGTAAATATGAAGCACACAGTTGTTTTCCTCCTCGCGGACGCGGAAATACAGGTCTGTTTTACTGTTATCCTCGTTGAGATTGAGCCTTTGCGGCACTGCGTACAATAAGCCGTCACCCGGGGTTATCTCAATAAGCCGTCTTTCTCTGCCCGAATAAGCAGCGGCTGATTTTCCCGCCTGCTCGGCGTTCTGCGAAACAAAGTCAACCAAATCGTTGACGTGCAAAGCGTTGCCGCAGCTGAATACGCCGTCGATGCTCGTCATACACTGGCCGTCGCATACGGGACCCTTTGTGCGTGGGTCAAGCTTTACTCCGACGGACTCGGCGAGCTCGTTTTCGGGAATCAATCCGACCGAGAGAATCAGCGTGTCACATTCGACGCGGCTCTGTGTGCCGGGTATCGGAGCCATATTTTCGTCAACCTTTGAAATCTCAACTGCTTCGAGCCTGTCAACTCCGAACACGCGAGTGACGGTGTGCGACAGGTGCAGCGGAATGTCATAATCGTGCAGGCATTGATGCAGGTTTCTCGTAAGTCCCGACGGCGTAGGCTTTGCCTCATAAACGCCGAGAACCTTTGCGCCCTCAAGCGTAAGGCGGCGCGCCATGATAAGTCCTATATCTCCCGAGCCGAGAATTACGCATTTTTTGGCGGGCATAAGCCCGAGCAGATTTGTAAAATGCTGTGCGGTTCCGGCCGTGAAAACGCCCGCAGGACGCGTACCGTGGATAAATACCTGCTTGGCGGTACGCTCGCGACAGCCCGTGGCCAGCACAAGCGCTTTTGCCGTAAATACCGAAACGCCGCTTCTGCCGACGGTATGCACCGAAAAGCCTCCGTCGCCGTTTTTGTCTATTTTTGTGACAAACGTCAGGGTGCTGTATTCGATATTGCGTTTGTACAGCTCATCCTCAAACCGCTCGGCGTATTCCGGGCCGGAGAGCTGCTCACCGAAGTGATGAAGACCGAAACCGTCGTGAATGCACTGCTTGAGTATTCCTCCGAGCCTTGCCTCTCTTTCAAGAAGGAGAACCTTGGCACCGTTATCATGAGCGCTTATCGCCGCCGCAAGTCCGGCAGGGCCGCCGCCGACAACGAGTACGTCATAGTTACCTGTCGTCATCACTCTTCGCCTCCTTCGTTTACCTTTGTTTCGCCGTATGTTATCACCGCTTCCGCCGAGGATTTTTTTACCTCATACAGCGGAACGCCGAGGAATTCGGCAATTATTTTGGTGACAAGCGGCGAGCAGAAGCCGCCCTGACAACGTCCCATTCCCGGTCTTATGCGCTTTTTGATACCGTCAACCGTCGGAACGCATATCGGGGATTTCAAAGCGTCGAGAATTTCGCCCTTGCTGATTTGCTCGCAGCGGCAAATAATCTCGCCGTAGTCGGGATTTTCGGCTATCATTTTTTCTCTTGTATCGTCGTCCATTTCGCGAAGCACGGGAACACCTTTGCGAATAGGATTATAATTGTTGTTTTTTTCAACCGTCTCGGTCTTGCCGAGCATATCGACCGCAAGCTCCGCCATATCGACGGCAACCGCGGGAGCGGTTGTAAGTCCGGGAGATTGAATACCGGCTACGTGAATCAAATTCCTTGTTCTTCTGCCGGGTTCAAGTATAAAATCCTCCTCAAAGGTAGGAGCGCGAACGCCCGTGAAATAAGTGATTATATCACGTTTTGACAGCGCCGGCATTGTTTGAGTCTGCTTGTCGAAGACGGTTTTAATGCTCTCGGCACGTGTTTCTGTGTTTTCCTTTTCAACCGTTTCTACGGCGTCGGGTCCGATCAGAAGATTATCGTGGACGGTGTGCAATATGCCGCCGCCCTTTGAATGGGTTTTACCGTGAACGCTTATGTCCTTTACGGAGGCTACCGAGTGCATATATGCGCCTGCTTTTTGGTCAAGAATCGAGTTGGTTCCTCGACGCGGATGAATCGAGAAAAATCTGTCATCCGCCATGGCGGCAATATTCTCGGCAAAAACACCTGCGGCGTTGATAACGATTTTCGGATGAATAACGCCTCTGTTGGTGGTAACGCTTATGATGTTATGCTCCGACACCTCCATGGAGAGCACGGCGGTGTTAAGGCTTACCTGCGCGCCGTTTTGAACGGCGTTTTCGGCATAGGCTATGGTGAGTCCGTACGGGCAAACACAGCCTGCGCTCGGATTATACATTGCGAATTTTGTTTCAGGTGTGAGGTTCGGCTCGCGGCGCATAAGCTCCTTGCCCGAGATTATCTCGGTGTCCTCTATGCCGTCGTGATGCTTCCGCCAAAAAGCATACAGACTGATAAGCGGCTTCAGCGCGGCGTTGCGGAAAAGCACATATTGACCTACTTGCTTAAACGGAACGTCAAGCTCGCGGCAAACGTCTGCATACATATGGTTTGCGCGGCGAATGTACTTGTGCTTGAGCGAGCCTTTGCCGAGGTCGATTCCGGGGTGCACCTCGCCGTCGTTGCGTCCCGACGCCTGAAGTGCAAGGTCCGCCTCCTTGTCTACAAGTAAAACGTCAAGCTTCCACTTGGTCAGCTCTCTTGCTATCGAAGCACCTGAAATACCGCCGCCGATAACAAGCACGTCGGGTGTTCTGCCCTCGAGGAAATCATCCTTGAGAGACGGCAGGCGCGTCGGAGCGGGCTGCTCGCCCGTGTAAACAATATCGTTGACAATATGCGTTGTGCTGAATTTTTTTGCCGCCGCTTGGCAAGCTACGACGATTTCGCCCCAATCGGAGCTTTTGCCTCGAACAAAAATCGAGCCGTTCTCCTCCGAAGCACTGAATTTTCCGCCGAAAGTCTTTTTCAATTTTTTGTTAATTGATGATATGTTCATAACTTCAAGCCTCTTTTAATCAGCCTTGCAGTCGGTCACGCGCCCGACTGTGCATAAAAAATATGTCGGTTAACTGACCGACTCATAAGACAAGTATAATTCCGCAAAAAGCGTTTGTCAATACTTTTAACTAAAAAAATCACTCTTGTGTATTTTTTTTGTGAATATTGTTTTGTAGACATTGCCGATTGTTCGTGTTATACTTTAAGAAATTTTGCAGGAGGGTATTATGGCAGCTCAAAGACCCGAAAATATAAACGAAATCATACTTGATACTGCTGAGGAGCTTTTAAAGGTAAATTCCTTTTCGGAGGTGACTCTCGCGAAAATAGCCGAAAAGGCGAATATTTCGAAGGGCACGCTGTATTACTATTATAAAAGCAAAAACGAAATACTTTTTGCCGTTACCGACCGCTATCTTTCGCGCCAATGGGACGAGCTGATACAATGGACGGAAAACAAGGAAAAGGATACCTCGCCGCACCGTCTTGTAAATTATGTAATCGAGAGAAATATAGCCTATGCCGGGCTCAGGCTTCACCTCTTTGACGCGGCATTGCTCGGCGACGAGGAAATCAGAGCTAAGCTGATTCATCGCTATGATGAATTCCAAAAGCTCATTTCGGCAAAAATCGCCGAGAGAACAGACGTTGTTTCGGCCGACTATTTCACTTGGCTTATTTTGATGGTTTCCGATGGTATTATTATTCAAAACAGCCTTAAAAACGAGTCCTTCGATACTCGGAAATTTCTTGAGAACAGCACCGAATACATTAAAAAAATCGAGAATATGCATAAGCCGCAATAAACGAAAGCCTCCGTCTTAATAACGGAGGCTTTTTACTGCCGTAAAAGCAGAAAAGGGAAACGAAAAAAATTATACTTTGTGTTTTTTCTTTTTGCGCAGGCCCGCTGTGACGCCTGTTACGCCGCCGCTGACAAACAGCAGGGAAATCCATAAAGCGAGGTCGCTTGCGTTGCCTGTTCGGGGAGACTTCGGATTGCCCGGCAGCTTAGCCGTTACCGTGTCGGCTTTCTTAATTTCGTTTATACCGTCTTTGCCGCTGTAATATTTATCACAGCCGCCGCAGTACCAATACTCGATATTGCCCTCGCTGTCCTCGGTCGCCGCCTTTGCGGGGATATGCTTGAGGTCGGTGTGGTTCTTCGGGTCAAGCTCTCCGTAAGCCTTGCCGCAGTATTCGCATACCGCTTTTTCGGTGCAGGTGGCTGTGCCGCCCGAGCAAGCCAAGGTTTCAACACCCTTGCAGCCGTCCGCGGTGCATTCACGGCTATGCGTGCCGTCGCCGTTTGATGTCCATTCACCGAAGGTGTGCCCATCATTTACCGTCACGGTCATTTCGGCGGTGTTGCCCGCCTTGTCGGTGACAACGATCTTCTGCCCGCCGTCCGCCGCAGGAAGAATAAAGCTGTTGTTCTCGTCAAGCGTGACCTTTGTGCCGTTTACGGTAACTGTATCTATATACTTCTCGTCAATGGTAACTGTCTGTGCCTCGCAGTAGGTCTTGCCGTTTTCAATGCCGCCGATTACAGGACGGATATTATCGAGCGTTATGCGGTCGGAGCGAAGATATGTTATGTTCATGCTCTCGTCAACAAGCATTGCATAAACAATATATTCTCCGTTAGGCTCTATTAAAAACGGCTCATCATACGCACGGTACACAAGAGAGCCGAGCTCCTCTTCGGAGAGGTCCCGATTTGTCACCAGATAAGAGACAAACACGGTTCCGCTGTTATCGGAGGCGTTTATCGTTACCGTCTGCGTGTCCTTAAAGAACAGACCGAAGGTCAGCTTGTTTAAGAATTCGCGCCATTTATTTGTGCCTATGATAATTTCGCCCGTGGGCTTTCCAATGTCTTTCCATTTCGCTTTAAGCGTTATATTCTCGGCAGGCATGGTCGCGGGAATCTCTGTATCCCAGCCGATAAAGGTGTAACCCTCTCTTGTCGGGTCGGCAGGGGCGGTAATTGCCGTGCCGTAGTCCTGTGTAATGGGTGCGATTTCGCTGCCGCCGTTGGTATCAAAGGTAATTGTGTATTTATTCGTGTTCCAAACGGGATAGAGCGTCAAAGCTTCGTTTTTGGTATAAACATCATCAAAGCCGTACACCTTTTCCCCGCCGTCTGTCGTTGCCCAGCCTACTTGCGTGTGCCCCGTGCGAGTGAACAAAGCGCCTCGCAGCGTGAGAGCATCGTTATAGAACTTAATATCTGTGACCGCATTGCCCGAGCTGTCTGTGCCGGGCTGATAGGTCACATCCCAAGCGCCCGTGATACGCACATAGGTCTTGCCCGGAAGCTGCCGGAAGATAGCGTTAAACCGCTCTCTGAGTGCATTGTTCAGTGCGACAAGCTCTTCATATGTCAGCGTGTTGTCACCCGCCAGATAGCGCTGATACACTTCCTGCATTTCAGCGGAAAGCTGCGGAATAACAGCCTCTGCGGCATCCTGCGCCGAAGATCCCGTGAACAGCCGCACACCATCGCCCATTTGCAGATCGCCGAGAGCTTGATTCGCCAGCGTAATGGCCTGCGGATCGCCCGTTACGGTAAGCGAGCCGCTGTCTATGGTAAGATCGTACGCCGTGAGCCCGTCCGTCATGGTGACGCTGCCGCCGCCAAACTGGGTGTATCGCCCAAGCGTCAGTGCGCTGTTCAGCGTCAGCGAGCCGTCGCCGATAACGCAAAGGGTGTTATGGCTCTCGATAATTCCGTTCAGGCTTCCGACGGTATTCTTTCCGTCCGCCGTGACAAAGAGCGGATTTTCATCTCCGATATACTTTTCGCTCAGCCTCACAGAGGTCAGGTCGGCATTCTTGAGTTTCAGATTCGGGAAAACACAGCCGTACTTTTCAAGCCTGCCGGTCGAATAAATTCCCAAAATATCATTGCCTGTCAGCTTCCCTAATTTCCCAAGCTCAGCAAGGGTCTTGCCCTTAGGCAGAACAAAGGAGGCAGTTCCGTCGCCGAAAATATCGGTATAATTGTCCGGTGTGACCTCGACCGCACCGTCTCCGCGATCCAAAAACAGACCGAAGCCGCCCCATAAAGCGGTAAGTGCCGAAACATCTGCGGGAACGGTATCGCCGGGCTTGTAGAAGTTTGAATTTTCGTCTACCCACCACAGCTGCGCATCTGCCGAAATGCCGTCCGGGCGGGGCAGTCCCTCGGCAGAGGGCGCAGTGAAGCTCTCGCCCTTTTTCACGATAATATTGATCCAGTTCTGCTGCTCGCCGGGCATAAATTCACCCGTTAGCAACTCAACAACCTTCAGATTGTCGGCGGCAAGATCTGTCGGCAGCTCAAGTACGGGGCGGAAGCCAAGGTCCTCAATAGAACCGGTTGCAGGATGACCGTAGCAGAAGTGCGCCGAAGTGTACCCGCGGAGCGTACGACTCCACGTATCATTGCTCCAGGTGTCCTGCCCCCAGGAAGCCATCGGCCACCAGTTTTTGATATACCCGGTTGTGTTGTCTTCTGAATCCTGACCGGATTTTTTCAAAATCGTGTCCCATTCATTATTGGTGGGAATACCGCTTTCGCCATAGTGGCCGTTATAGGCGGTTCCTGCAGACGGGGCGCGCATGGTATAGTCGATGCTTCCGCTTGAGTAAGTCTTTCCGAAGATCAGCCCTTGTTTGTCCAGTGCATCCCAACTCACGAAATGGGTCACGTTGTAATTCGCAATGAACAGGCTGTGTTCGTAGGAGGTGGTATCGGTGTCAGCTGCACTATCCAGCGAATAAGCGTCCACCGTCCCCACGTAGGTGAAGGGCACATAGTGCAGGGTGCCGTCTGTTTGGGTGCCGCCGTCAAGGGTGCTGTTCACCGTGCCCGGAATATTCATCGCCGAAAGGTCAAAATAGTATCTGCCGCCGGGGGCGAGGGCAAACTGCTCGTCAGGCTGATTTTCCACCGTCAGCGCAATGTCTGTGAACTTACTTGCATAATCGGTATTATAATCGCCGTTATACTGTTCATTGAATACCTTCAGGGTATAGTCGCCCGGTGCAAGGTCGGACGGGATTTTGATTTCAACCGTTCCGCTTTCGGCAGTAGGCTGTGCTACTCTGCCATAATACCGTGCGCCGCTGCTATCCGCAATGATGGCGGAGATATATTCATTTATCCCTGCGGTCGCCCCTTTGTAATTCAGCGTAACGGTATCGCCGGGGGCGGCATCGGCAGTTTTTTTCGTTACGGCAAAACTACGGCTACTATCTAAAAGGGTCAGCTTCCACTCGTTGCCGCTGTATTCGGGAATCGGGGTCAGCCCTCCGTCGGGCTTTCCGCTCACGGCGGCAGATGCAAAAAGGACAGAGTTCAGATTTAAGTTAAAAGCGGGACGAACAGTCCGATGATTATTTTCCTTGAGGATAGAGACCCCAGAGTATTGGACAGAACCATCACTACTCACGATGGCGACATAAAAAGTCTTGGAGCCAGGAGAGCGCAGGTACCAACTGCTTGTCACCCAATTCGGATGCGCAGGATCCAAGGCACGCAGATCGTTGTTTACAGCAATAGCCTCTTTTGCGGAAAGTGGCCAGAATACAGCGTTATCCACCTGCCCTCCCGCTACACAGTCGGTATTCTCTCCGTTGTAACTTCCGCTTGTAAGCGTCCGTTTCTTTACGGCAGCATTTTCTTCTGTCGTCAGCTTTTTTGCAAGCGCATCTATCGCAGTTTTCAAATTACTCGGTGCGTATTCGTTGTTTAATATGATATCGACAAATGGTATAACTCCCATAGCGCCTGCCGCAAGCAGGGTCATATCCCCTTGTGCGCCGGCAACACCGTTTCCGTCATAGCCGATCACACGCCATGCGGCAGGCTTATTTTCTTGGTTTTGCCCGAAATACACGATAGGTGCGCTCGCTGTGTTTACAGTTTTATTCAGTGCGTCTGTGCCGTTCTGTATCGTCTTTTGCAGACGCAAGCGCAGCGTGCTTTCCTTATGAATATTGTAATCTGCCATCGTGCGTCCGTTTTCAAGCTCTTTTTCGCCGAAAAATAGTCTTTGCGCATCGGGAGAAAAGCCTGTTTTATCACGAATTTTCTCCTTGATATTGTCAATGCTGTCGCCCGACACAACCTCGAGCGTTAAATTTGCCTGACCGACAATTTTCAAGTCAATGTAAATCTCAATTGCACTTGCCATCATCGGCATAAAGCTCATCATCATACAAAAGGCGAGCAGGATACTGAGTATTCGTTTCTTCATATTCTGTTACCTCCGTTTTCGTATATGTCGGCTCAGTCAAGAGCGGTTATTGTAATGGTACCTCTGAAGCCACCGAGATAAGTATTGTATGCCGAATTTTCAAACCACAACT
>OGZF01000480.1_pt1 | contig 35799 bp, 27 predicted proteins | sample 1576771 | NCBI WGS metagenome assembly OGZF01 (sample SAMEA3541536, study PRJEB24748) | human gut metagenome | biome: human gut; feature: human-associated habitat; material: faeces | place: China | collected 2012
TTGCTGCAGTTCCACCCTTTGCGATAGGGAACATGGTATCCAGGATACGCTGTCCGGTGATCAGAGGGACACTTGCCGGGAAACGGTAGCTTGTCGGGCGCGCCTTGCGGATCGGCCAGTGCTGTATCATGTTGAGCTGTTTTTCTGTTCCGTCGGAAAGCCGCAGAGTGACAAGTGTATCTTCGATTCGGTATTCTCCGTCCGACGCGCAGCAGATTACTTCACCTTCCACATCCGGCGGAACCATACATTTGTGTACGATCGCACTGGTCTCCGGAACCTCCGCTATAATATCTCCGCCATGAAGATAATCTCCTTTGGCCACGGTGACGTGGGTATCCCATAATTTGTCGCGGTCAAGCGAATCAACGCTGACGCCGCGGGTGATAAATGCACCGCCGCCTACATTTGCGATCTGCTCAAGCGGGCGTTCGATTCCGTCAAAAATATTGTTCAGGATTCCAGGTGCCAGAGTTACAGATACCGGGCTTCCGGAAGCCTCCACGATTTCTCCCGGTTTCAGCCCGGAAGTTTCTTCATAGACCTGAACAGTCGTGATGTCTTTGTCCAGAGAAATGACTTCGCCAACCAGCTTTTCCTTTCCCACATAGACCATTTCCGACATCATGAATCCGGTGTCACCCTTCAGATAGATGACCGGACCGTTTATTCCATAAATAGTTGCTGTCTTATTCAATTCCTGCACCTCCTGCTGCAAAACTGAACTGATGATATTCGTGATCGACTGCAGCCTGGAAACTGTGATCGATTAGAATATTACGGCCTCGGATTACAGCACGCATACCGCCCATAAAATCATATTCACTGATGGTGATCGTCATGCCGGTACGTTTTTCCAGTTCTGTCTGTTTCTCCTTATCAGAAGGAGAAATATAAATGGTCATCTCCTCGCCATCTGCAAAGCGTGCGGCTTCGCGGATTTTGCTGCAGAGATAGTCCAGATATTTGTCTGTTTTTGTAAAGTCAGAAAGAAGCTCCTTTACTTCATCAAACAGCCTGACTTTTAATTCATTTTGTGTTTTGCCAAGAGCACGTTTCAGTTCGGTTTCGGCTTTTGCCGCAGCTTGATTTACCTGCCTTCTGGCTCTTAAGGTCTCGGATTTGATACGGACCTCAGACTGTGCGGTCGCTTCTTTTTTATGCTTTTCAAATAAAGATTCAAGCGCTTTTTTGTGATTGTCAATGATTGCATTTCCTTCAGAACGGGCTTCAGTCATGACCGTTTCCTGTAAATGCGCTATTTTCTCTTCAAGCGTCATTGTCTCACCTTCTATGCCTTTCTAGTTAAAGTTTCAGTCCAATCGCTTCATTGACGTATGAGGTAATGAAATCCTTTTTACGTCCTGTTCCGTGTCTGTCCGGAATTTCGATCAGAAGAGGCATCTTTCTTTTTAACTTGATCTCATCGATGAGATCCGGAAATTCTCTTCCAAAGCGTTCCGTCAGAAGAATGATACCGATCGACTTGTCGTTCATGGCAGTTTCCAGCGCATCACGCAGCTCCTGCTTTTCATGAACTACGACACCGTCCACGCCGGCAAGCCGCATTCCGGTATAAGTATCCACGTTGTCACTGATCAGATACATCTTCATGATTACAGTCTGCTGATGATCATGAAGGAGATGATAAGACCGTACAGGCATACACCTTCTGCAAGACCTACGAAGATAAGGGATTTACCAAGGACGCTGGAATCCTCGCTGATAGCTCCAAGAGCTGCGCTTGCTGCACTTGCTACGGCAATACCACCGCCGATGCAGGAAAGACCGGTAACAAGAGCTGCTGCAATGTAACCAAGACCGGTTGCAAGGCCTGCGCCTGAGGCAGCGGCGTCTGCCGCATGTACCGGTACACTTCCAAAGAGCATGATCCCTGCTACAAGGAAGGTTCCAAAGTAAGAAAGAACATTGAAGGCAAGTGCACATTTATAACGTCCTTTATTTTTTTCTCCGAGCAGGTAATATCCGAATGGAATGAAAATGCTTAAAACCAGTGCGGCAATGAGAATAAGTTTAGTTGCTAAAGTCATGATAATTTCCTCCTAAAATGAAAAACTAATTTTTTGCAGTACCTGTATAAGGTTTAAATTCGCGGCCGCTGCCTTTGTAGAAGCGGCTGAACATCTCGTAATAGACAAGTCTCAGGACCTGGATTCCAACGATCAGTCCTTCGAATCCACATACAAACAGGTTGCCGAGTACGATCACTACCCAGTTAATATGCCCGCTTTCGGCACCGGCAAGCATCAGTACAACCTCCATGATGGAAGCGTGGCTGACTGCGAATGCACCGATACGGATAAAGGAAAGCGTATTTGAAAAATAGCTGAGCAGGGTTTCAAATAATTCAAAGAATGCCTGGGTGACAAACATTGCTTTGCTTTGTTCCATTTTTTCGGTTTTCTTTTTGATCTTGTTCGTCAGCGGCTCTTTCAGTGCGATCAGAAGAAGCGGTACTCCGAACATCACTGCAAGAACGATTCCACCCGGCAGAGAGTGACCTGTCATGAAAAGGACGATGCAGGTAACTGCTGCCCCGTAGAATATCAGCCCTGCCATGCCGTTTGCATCAAACCAGGTTGCTTCGGTATCTTTGGCACGGATGCCGTTGATAATATGGAAAATCATAGAAATCAGGATGATTCCCATACCAAAAGCAATCGATACGATAAATACAGTATTCAGCTTTCCGATAAACGGTAAGGTGGTCATATGATTGATCGGTCGGATCCATTTGGCTTCTATAATGTCTTCAAATCCAAACACACTTCCAAACATAAATCCAAAGAAGGTGGAGAAGATTCCGGCAAGTGATACGATTCCGGCAAGGTTCATTTTCTTTGTGAAATACAGGATCGCACCGCCGATAAAGAGCAGCAGCCCCTGACCGACATCCCCGAACATGGCGCCGAAGATAAAGCTGTACATGATACCTACAAAAATGGTCGGATCCATCTCACCGCTCTTGGGAAGTCCGTACATCTTGATGAACATTTCAAATGGTTTGAAAAGCTTTGGATTCTCAAGCTTGGTAGGAGGTTCTCCAAAATACTGTTCCCGGTCCTCTTCTACTACGATATAAACCTTGTCATCTCCCTGTGCCTCTTTGATAAATGCATTTGCATCTTCTTCGGACATCCAGCCGCAGAGGATGTAGTATTCTTCCTGCTCGTCTGTCTCGGTTCGTGCCGCAAATTTCCGAATATCAAAGTTATCGGAAAAACGTTCCAGCTGAATTCTTGCACCGAGTAGTCTGGAAGCGTTCTTGCGGAACATCTCCTGACGTTTATCCTTCACTGCCTGGATTTCATCGGTCAGATTCTGGACTTCTTTATCCAGGCTCCGGTAAGCTTCCAGCGGGGTTCCGCCAAAGTCTTCCAGCAGATCGACTTTTTCAAAGTGGAGAGACCGCATGATCGAATCGACCTTTCCTGCATCAGCATCCGATACAAAATAAACGCCATAGACATAAGAGGCATCTCTGGAGCCTTCCAGAAATAATGCATCAATGTCTTCAAGAAGCGCTTTTTCCAGCCGGTGATAATAATCCACATTGATTTTTCCAAATCTTGTGCGGATGTATTTGTACTGCATGATCTCATGCAGGTCAAAATCCAGAGAAGTAAAAGGTTCCAGGACTTTCATACGTGCCTGGATATTCTCTCTCTTTTTTTTCAGTTCTTCTTTTTGCTGCTGCAGATCCATGTAGTCATGATTGATAGAACGAATCATCTCAAGGATCTCGTATTCGCTCTGATCAAAGGATGGCTCTGCTGGCATGTCTTTCATATATCCCAGAAACTGTGTCACTTTTGCGAGTGGATCACGGTAAGGGTTCATTTCCAGAAATGGCATCAGATTATCTACTGTCTTGAGCTCCGTGAGTGCATTTTCAAGCTGCATCTCATATTTGGAAAGATACCGGTTTGTCATGCGGTCGATGTCGGCGCGTGGTCCGGTAATGCTCAGGAACTTCATCTTAACAATCATTTCGCTGTTCCTCCTATATAAGTTAATGTCTCACGTGCAGGAAGTCCGTAGCGAACACATTCGAGCACAGTTGTAAGCTTATCAAGCTCCTCCTCTTTCAGAAAAAGATAGGTATTCACGGTTGCGATGGAATACGGATTACTTCTTCTGTCTGCCAGGTAGAGACGGTACAGGCAGTCTTTGTAAATCGTCTCGATGGACGCTGGTGTCTGAGTATCGGTGTGACGCAAATAAGGCGTTCTGGTAACCAGCTTTAAAAATTCATCGACAGACGGTGCTTCTACAAGATCCTTCAGCTGATCTACATGAATCCGGTAGTGTATCGGGATCAGCAGTGTGGAAATATCCGGCGGAAGCATGTTGTAATATTTTTTTGCACGGTAGATCCACTGCAGGTTCAGCAGGTCGATCTTTGCTCCGGCATCTCTGGTGAAAATTTCCAGTTCCTTATGCTTTAGAATCTTTTTGCGTTTCTTCCACATGGTTGTGAAATAGTACAGATTCAGTGCCAGATCGTAATCAAAAAGGGTAGGGTTCTCCGCATTTTCCAGACGTTTTAACGGCGCATAGTATTCTGTGCCCTTTAAATTTTCCACCAGCTCACCGATATTCCCCGAAGTGATCAGTTTATCGATGGAGAGATCCGAATATTTGTCGAAGAATATTTTCTTATGATCCAGATCAAAAGGCTTCTGATAGTGGTTGAATACAATACGCAGACAATAGTTGATCAGATTCATCTCGTAGCGCTTCAGATAAAGCTCCAGGAATTTTTTCTGATCCATTCCGGAAAAACGGTACAGGCGTGTATAATCACTGTAAAGTGACTGCACAAGAAGCTTCTCGATCTCACCGCGGTGAAGACGGTTCTCGTCCATATCTGCAAGGACATTCCGATATCCGGGATGTTCTTTGAGATAAGCAGCAACTTCGGTTACTGTATGAAATGCGGCGATGTTCTGGAAATCTTCATCAGTGAGCAGTTTCGCCTGCATGGCGCGTACTTTTGTTACGATGCCACTGTATGCAAGTAAATTTCCCATATGCTATCCCTCTATGATACGTCTGACAATTTTCTCGGCATATGCCGTATGCTTTTCTTCAAAATCTTTTTTAAGTTCTTCGATCGCTGTCTGGTTCTTGCGGTTCTGCCTTGCAAGAATCTCATCCATCTGACGTTTTAATCCTTTGTGGATATCGTTCAGCTCCTTTTGGGTGTGATCTTCAAGTTGTTTGTCGAATTGATTGCGTTCATTTTGAATGCGTTCTTCCAGTTCTGATTTCTCCAGTTCCGCGTGTTCCACAACAGCTTCGGCTGCGTGTTCGATTTCGGAGAGCTTTTTAACAATATGATCCATTGTCCGACTCCTTTCTTAAAAATTATTTATACATTTTTAATAATGCATACATATTCTACTACTTTAAATTAGAAAATTCTACTAAAAAATAAGAGAATATCATAAGAATATTTTATACAAAACTTATAAAATGTATTTTTGGGTTTTCAAATATTTCAGAATAGTATAAAATAAATAAGGTTATACATATTTTCACTAAAGGAAGAGAAAGATATATGAGGTTAAGAAATGTACCGGGAGCAGATGCTTATCTGACAGCTCATCCCCTTGTAATTAAAAATGAGACCAGATATCGCGGCACCTGGAAAGAGACTTTTCAGAATCCGGAGAATCCGATCCATATTGAGATCGGGATGGGAAAAGGACAGTTTCTTCTGACACTTGCAAAGGAGAATCCATCCATCAACTATATCGGTATCGAACGTTATTCAAGCGTACTGCTTCGGGCGCTGGAACGCTTTGACAATGACGAGGAATACAAGGATGTCAACAATATTCGTTTTATCTGTATGGATGCGACAAATCTGCCGGAGGTTTTTGCTGTCGGAGAGATTGACAAGATTTATCTGAATTTTTCAGACCCGTGGCCGAAAGCACGTCATGCAAAGCGCAGACTTACTTCCAAGCAGTTTTTTGAGCGGTATGACAAGATCCTTGCCTTTGACGGAGTCGTTGAATTTAAGACGGACAACAGAGAGCTGTTTGACTTTTCACTGGAGCAGGTGGAGTTGGCAGGCTGGGTACTTCTGGCGAAGACCTATGATCTTCACAATGATCCGACACTCAGCAGAGGGAATGTTATGACTGAGTACGAGGAGAAATTTTCCGGGCAGGGACATCCGATCCATAAACTGATCGCAATGCGCCAGTAAGACAATTGAATAAAATGCAACAGGCAGATCATAAAGGCGCTGAGTGCGTAAGATGATTCCTGGCAATATAAGAGACAGCAGATACGGAGCAATCCGCACATCGGCTGTCTTTTTGCATATATTGTAGAAAGAGGAAATCAGGAAGGAACCGATATGCGGAAAAAGCATCATTTTCAGAATTGTATGCGGGGGTTTTGCTATAAGAATCCAAGATTTAATAAAAAGCTGATCTGTTTCAGAAATTCTTTTCAGGAAGTCTATAAAATCTTAAACCCGAAATGTGGATGCCACTAATCCAGTCCTTTTTACATAGCCTGAGATGGCAGAAATGAGGAAAGAGTATGGGTATCGCATTGATCACGAAGGATTATGAAAATACAGTCGGAAAGCAGAGGATGCCGGTAATTGTGGAGTTTTACGCATCATGGTGTCCAAAGTGCGGAATGATGTATCCTGTTGTGGAAAGGATTGCCAGCCGGTATCAGGGAAAATGGATTTTTTATAAGATTGATATTGATATATCGAAAGAGATTGCAGAGTATATAGGCATTGAGATCGTACCGACGTTTGTGGTGTACAGAGATGGAAAAATCTGTGGATATACAACCGGAGTTCTTCCAGAAGAAACTCTGGAAGAACGAATCCGGGAAATGTTAAGAAAATAATTGGTGGAATCAATTATTCGTATGATGAATATTTTGCGCAGATTGCATTGACTTGCTATGTTAAAATTCGAATACAGCAACACCGTATGGCGGAAGATCGTAACCAAATGAATATGGTCTTCCATCACATTCCTGTTTCTTTGCTTTATATACTGCCGGGCGGGCTTTTCCGCTTCCGCCATACTGCAATTCATCACTGTTCAGTACCAGGCGGTACTGTTTGCCGCGTGGTACGCCGACACGGTACTCCGGTCGTTCGATCGGTGTGAAGTTACATACGAATAAAAGGTTCTTTTTTGCGCCCTTTGAATGACGGATGAAGCTGTAAATACTTCGTGAGCTGTCATCTGCATTGACCCACTCAAAGCCTTCCATGCAGGTATCCTGTTCATACATGGCTTTGTTGTGTGTGTAAAGATGCAGCAGGTCACGGTAGAAATTCTGGAGTGCCTGATGCTCCGGCTCTGCAAGGAGATACCAGTCAAGCTCACGCGCCTCGCTCCACTCGCGGAGCTGTCCGAAATCCTGTCCCATGAAGAGAAGTTTCTTTCCAGGATGTCCCATCATGAAAGCATAACCGACCTTCAGGTTGGCGAATTTCTCAAATCCAAGACCAGGCATCTTATTGAGCATAGAGCATTTTAGATGTACCACTTCATCATGTGATAATACAAGAATATAATTCTCGCTGTATGCATAGGTTAAGGCAAATGTCATACCGTAGTGGTCGCCTTTGCGGAAATATGGATCCAGCTTCATGTATTCGGTAAAGTCATGCATCCATCCCATGTTCCACTTCAGGCTGAATCCAAGACCATCATCTTCCGGTTTGCCTGTTACTTTTGGCCATGCAGTGGATTCTTCTGCGATCATCAGTGCGCCAGGGTTACGTCCGGTAGTAACGGAATTCAGATGCTTGAAAAATTCGATTGCTTCCAGATTCTCATTGCTGCCGTATTTGTTGGCGATCCACTGACCGTCTTCTTTACCGTAATCAAGATACAGCATGGAAGCAACAGCATCTACGCGGAGACCATCGATGTGATAATGTTCGATCCAGAACAGTGCGTTGGCGATCAGGAAGTTCTTAACTTCTGCTTTACCATAATCGAAGATCTTGGTTCCCCAGTCCGGATGTTCCCCTTTCTTAGGATCTGCATATTCAAAGGTAGCTGTGCCGTCAAAATCAGCGAGTCCGTGTGCATCGCGTGGAAAATGTGCCGGTACCCAGTCAAGGATTACGCCAATCTTATTCTTATGGAAATAATTGATCATATATGCGAAATCTTCCGGCGTACCATAACGGGAGGTCGGAGCATAATATCCGGTCACCTGATATCCCCAGGAGCCGTCAAATGGGTATTCTGAAATTCCCATCAATTCGATATGAGTATACCCCATCTTTTTTATGTAGTCTGTAGCTGCATGCGCAAATTCACGGTAGCTGTAGAACCCCTCATCTTCACGTCCCGGATGGCGCATCCAGGAACCGATATGTGCTTCATAAATGGAAATCGGTGAGGAATGGAAATCCCCTTCTGCCCGGTGCTTCATCCAGACACTGTCACTCCATTTTAAATGGGAGATATCAGCAATCCTTGAGGCAGTTCCCGGTCTCAACTCTGCACTGTTCGCAAATGGATCAGCTTTGTAAAGGTTATCTCCGGTCTGTGTCTCGATACAGTACTTGTAAAGCTGTCCGAGCTGTGCTTCCGGAACAAATGCGGTATAGATTCCAAGCGGTTCCTGACGCTTCATAACGTTTGCATCTTCACTCCAGCCGTTGAATTCACCGATTACGGAAACTGATCTGGCATGTGGAGCCCATACTGCGAAATATACGCCGGATTTTTTGCCATCTTTTACAAAATGTGCACCCATTTTTTTATAGATCTCATAATGGGTTCCCTGTCCGAATAAATATTGATCTAATTCGCCGATTCTATAATCAGCGGGTTTATCTTTTGTTACAGTTTTTACAGACTTTTTAGCTGTAGACTTTTTAGCAGCAGTTTTAGCAGCTGCCGGTTTTTTTACAGCAGATTTTTTTACGGCCGTCTTGTGGGTCGTGTTGGTCTGTTGTGCTGTTGTTTTTTTTACTGCCATCCCATTCACCTTCTATCAAAGATATTTAGGAATATTATACTAGAAATAGCGATAAAAAGAAAGAGTTTTGGACAACTTATACACTTCTTATGTAAGATGTCTAAAACTCTTTGTTTATAGTTATCGGTTTGGTCTGCATATACAAAAGAACGCGCCGGAAGCGCGTTCTTTGTAGAAATCTTATGATTTAAAATCATCTTCTTTCAGGATGATGTGGTCTGAATTATCAGTGCTTCTTCCAAATACCCGTTTCACAAGATGTTTTACATTTGCTTTCTGGGAATGTGAAATTGCTTCATCCATGATCTCTTTTACTTCTGCAACAGTAACCGCATGATCTTCTCTCTGCATCATATCGATCCGGCTGTATAATGCAAGGATTCCCATTTCATCGATACGGTATCCGTTTTCCTTAGCATAGGTCTGACCGAATGTAACAAGTTCATCATTGATGAATACCGGAAGCTCCAGTCTGGAAGTAAATTTACGTTTGAATTCGCGATGAGATGCAAACATTCTTTCCAGCGGTTTCTTCTGGTCTTCCAGAAGGAAGAGAAGTTCGCCGGTCTGTTCATCCATCATATCATTCAGTTCACGGATGGTTCTGTCATTCATCTTGGAAGCTTTTTCGATGATCAGTGCGCCACCGTTCAGCTTATCGATGATACTTCCGATGTCCTTTTTGTTCAGAGAATCACCGGTTACGATTGCAACTTTACCCTGTTTGAGTCTGCGCTGTTTCTGGATTGCTTTTACAATATCAACTGCGAGGACTGTTTTTCCGCTTCCCTTGCGGCCAAGGATCAGGATGTTGCCTGTGCGGGAAGTTCCATAACGGTTACGGCAACGTTTATCGTTATCAAGGATTTCAACAAGCTGTTCACTGACACCACGGATCGGTACGAAGTAAGAGAACAGCTGCTTCTGCTCTTCAGTAAGTCCAAGCTTCAGTCCAATCTCACTCGTTGCACTCAGATCGTAACGGCCCTGTACAACGAATCCGGTATCGAATTTACCCATGCGTTCGGTGATCTCATCTTCTGATGGCTCTTCAATTTCAAGAACTTCGTCAATATCAGGAGTTGGCGCTGAGTTTGAAGTTTCTTTCTTTGGCTCAGGAGCCGGTTTCTCGTCAAATTCAAGATCAAGATAATCATCACTGCTATCTAATTCTTCTTCATCTTCAAAGGAATCAAGGTCTGCAAAATCACCATCATCTTCGTCAGAATCATGATCATCGATATCGAGAGCAGATTCTTTTTCAAAATCAAAATCCTCTTTATGATCTTCATCTAATTCATCATCGATCTGGTAGTCATCTTCGTCTTCATCCTCGTATTCCTCTTCGTCGTCATACTCGGAATCATCTTCATCCTCGTATTCTTCCTCATCGTCATACTCGGAATCATCTTCATCCTCGTATTCCTCTTCGTCATATTCGGAATCATCCTCATCCTCGTATTCCTCGTCGTCGTCATACTCGGAATCATCTTCATCCTCGTATTCCTCTTCGTCGTCATACTCGGAATCATCTTCATCTTCGTATTCCTCGTCGTCATCATACTCGGAATTATCTTCATCTTCGTATTCTTCGTCGTCGTCATACTCGGAATCGTCTTCATCTTCGTCTTCATCCTCGTCATCATACTCGGAATCATCTTCATCCTCGTATTCCTCGTCGTTGTCATACTCGGAATCATCTTCATCCTCGTATTCCTCGTCGTCGTCATACTCGGAATCGTCTTCATCCTCGTATTCCTCGTCGTCATCATACTCGGAATCATCCTCATCCTCGTATTCAGCTTCTTCATCGTAAACCGCATCCGATTCATCATCTTCTTCGGAGTCAACGATTTCTTCAAAATCATTTTCTTCCGGATCTTCCTCGTCAGTGTCTGAAGCTTCTTTGGATGAATCTTCCGGGCTTTCAGTCGCTTCATCCTCTTCATCATCAACGAAATCTTCAGCATCTTCATCGGTGATTTCAGGCTCTTCACCATTTTCAAGCTGTTCCATCAGTTTGCGGATATCATCAGAAAGGATTGGTTTTGTAGCTCCAAGAACTTCCTCTTCTTCTTCTTTCTTCTTCTCGCGCAGGGCTTTTTCTTTCTCAGCTTCCTCCTGGCTCTTTTCAAGAATCTTTGCATTTTCACGCTGGGTTGCTTCCCAGTTGGCAAGAATTTCTTCAATCTTCATCTTACCGGTCATCTGTGAATCGTCTGAAGCAGATTCAGGAGCAACTGCACCACTTGCAACGGCAACACCGGCTTTCAGGGCATCTGAAAGGGAAGCACCGGAAATGGTTGTGGAAATATCGGAAGTGCTTCGAATCCGGGTTTTTGGCTGTGACTCAGCTTCTGGTTCGGAAGCATGTGTCCGGGCCATTGGCTCTGGAAGATCCGGAAGATCAATACTGTCTGTGACATGTACATCTTTGCGGACCTTGTCTGCAATTCGTGGATTCGGTGCCGGACGTTCTTTGGATTTTCGGAAGGAAGGTTTTCTCTTGGAAGAATCCTTACGGCCGATACCATCATTTCGATGATCGTATTTTTCCTGCTGAAGTGGAGTCAGCGGTTTGTATTTCATTTTAAGTTCCATTGCCTGGTATACATAAGTACCTTCGCTGAACCAGAGAATCAGATCATCACATTCATCAAGACATTCGGAAGTCATACCAGCTTCAGCGTATAATCTGGCAAGTTCATATGCCCATTTTTCAACGTATTCAGAATGCTTGAAATCTTCAAGAGCTTCAATCTGTTCTTTGACTGGCGCTTTCTGTGCTTTTAAGATCTTATACCGGAGAATGTACTGGTTTGGATCTTTCGGAGCAAGCTTGACAAATTCTTCGTAGCAATCAGCTGCTTCATCGAAATGTCCCAGCTTCAGAGAAATAATTCCCAGGCGGTATACAACCTTTCTGCTGGAAGGTGCTTTATCATACGCAATAAATAAGGTATCACGTGCTTTACCAAGTTCCCCCGCATTTTCATAGATTTCGCTTACGGTAGAGAGCATGGCGGTATTTTTTACTTTACGCCAGTCGATCGTATCTGCAATCGACATCGCTTTCTGGTAAGACTTCTGTTCGGCATACGCAAGCATCTGCTCTGTCTTTGCGCGATATTCATATTTATCCAACGTTTCTCACCTCATATGATTATTATTAATTATTTTACTTTTCCTCAGTAAGTCTGACTTTTGTACCAGAAACGGAAAACAAAAGTCTTATAATTTTACTTACTAAGTGTATCATAGAGCGTTGTCAATGTCAAAAATTACGGCTGATATTTTTCAGAAATGTTAAAAAAATATTACAAAAAATTCACAAATTGGGAGCTGGTAACAGAAAAAAAGGAGACAGCCATCTTTTGAATGGCTGTCTCGGAATATTCAATTGTAATTTTTATTTTTATATCGGAGGAATTAAGTAATTCTTATTCCTGTAAGTTCTTTGAGCATTTCATATGATATTCAGATTTTATAAATTTTATAAAAATGAAATCACATAAATCGATACTGATCAATTCTGATCTTTTGTTATTTTATATAATCAGGTAATCCAATTTTGGTATTTATCAGCTTTCTCGTCACTGTTAAATTACTTATCAATGAATGTTTCTTTACACATCTTCTGATCTTGAATTACTGTGGTATTTACTTCAATATGTCAACAAATGCTGAATCTTTTATATCTTATAATCGCTTCCGGTTTATCTACTACTCCGACCTTTTTTATCATTAACTTTTCTCTTACCGGATTATAATCTATGGTTAAGGCTCATCTCACAGGAATTTACATTTGCCATACCATTAACATATTGAGTTTTAGATGATGAAATATCCAACGGTCAAAGCCTCCTTCCTTTCGTTCTCGTTCCAAAATTTTATCCGGATATTCTTTTTCTCTTATACTTTTTTCTGTTCAGAAGTCAGATATCAATTTTCTCTTATTATTATAAATTATCAATTTTAAAAATTGTTCTCTACACACTCCACTTACAAAACGCTCATAACCAAAATGTATAGTTGCTTTTTTAAAACTTTCTAACCTTCAAATAACAATTATTCTTGTTACCCTTTTCTGATCTGGTTCTTCATCTTATACTCTTGTCGAGTATATATGAAACTATGTAACAGATTAAAAAAATATCTTTTTGAAATTCCCTTTCTCGTCAGGAACTTCTTTTCTTTTGGATTGACTTAATAATAACACCCAAATGCTTATTTGTCAATATAATTTTAAAATAATTTTTATAAAATTAGAAAGAATTGAAATTGTAATATATATATCAGAAAATTCAAACAATTATAAATACGATTAGAAATAGTTATAGCCATTTGCAATATATTCGGGGTTTTGCTATTGTTTCCGTCCATAAATGCATGATACACTAAAAAATAGATGAAAAATACAGGCTATGGCATTGGGATAAAGAAAGGAGACCTACAGATATGGGAGGATTTTTTGGCGTTGCATCAAAAGAAGCATGTAATCTGGATCTTTTTTATGGAACAGATTATCATTCGCATCTTGGAACCCGCCGCGGAGGTATGGCTACTTACGGAAGTGATGGTTGGAAGAGAGCGATTCATAATATTGAAAATTCGCCGTTCCGTACAAAATTTGAAAAAGATGTTGATACAATGAAGGGAAATATTGGAATTGGATGTATTTCAGATTATGATCCACAGCCAATTCTGATCCAGTCGCATCTGGGGTGCTTTGGAATTACGACAGTAGGTAAGATCAATAATGCGGATCAGCTGATCCGGAATCTTTATGAAAATGGACATACACATTTTCAGTCTATGACCAATGGACAGATCAATTCTACAGAGCTGGTTGCGGCATTGATCTGTAAAAAGGATTCGTTTGTTGAGGGAATCCGTTATGTGCAGTCAGTAGTTGAAGGCTCGATGACGCTTCTGCTTCTGACAGAGAATGGAATTTATGCAGCCAGAGACCTTCTCGGACGTACACCGGTTGTGATTGGAAAGAAAGAGAATGCATACTGCGTTTCCTTTGAAAGCTTTGCATATATCAACCTTGGATACACAGATTACAAAGAGCTGGGACCTGGGGAAATCGTCTACGTGACACCGGAATCTGTGGAGACTGTAAGTCCTGCATGTGAAAAGATGAGAATCTGTTCGTTCCTGTGGGTATACTATGGATATCCTACTTCTTCTTATGAAGGGGTTGGTGTAGAAGAAATGCGTTACAACTGTGGAAAGCTTTTAGCACAGAGAGATGACCATTCGATCGACGTGGATATTGTTGCAGGAGTTCCGGATTCGGGTATCGCTCATGCGATAGGCTATGCAAATGAATCAGGTATTCCGTATGCAAGACCATTTATCAAATATACTCCGACCTGGCCAAGATCCTTCATGCCGACAACGCAGAGTCAGCGTAATCTGATTGCCAGAATGAAACTGATCCCGGTACATAGTCTGATCGAAGACAGGAGCCTGCTGCTGATCGATGATTCTATCGTGCGTGGCACACAGCTCCGTGAGACGACAGAGTTCCTGTATCAGAGTGGCGCAAAAGAAGTGCATGTCCGCCCGGCATGTCCACCGCTTTTGTACGGATGCAAATATTTGAACTTCTCCCGTTCCAAATCAGACCTGGATCTGATCACAAGAAGGATCATCCGTGAGTGGGAAGGCGACAATGATGTCAATGTACTGGGTGAATATGCGGATCCGAACAGTGACCGGTATGCAGCAATGCTGGAGGAAATCCGCAAGAGACAGAATTTCACTTCACTTCGTTATCACAGACTGGATGATCTGATCAAATCAATCGGGATTGATGCATGCCAGGTATGTACCTATTGCTTTAACGGTGTGGAATAACAGGTAAATGAAAATATAAAACAGGTGTCCACGTAAGTATATCTTAGTGATATATCCCCGTGGGCACCTGTTTTTGTGTATACGATGAGCCAAGTGCAGATTTGTGCTTGCACAAGGATCTGCATTTGGCGAATGTACATCATCGAGCTGTTAAGCGAGATGATGTACAAAGTATAAGAATCGAGTAGGAGTCAGCCTACTCGATTATATACGATTTAGGTGTATACAATGATGTGGAATGGTGTACAAAGTATGCGGAGCGGCAGCTCCGGCTGCAAATCTGCGCTACAGCAGCAGATCATCTATCTTCACATAGTCTCCCATCCGGTATGCTTCAATTGCATTTCCATTGATCACATAGAACTTGTCGTTTGCATACACACCGCGGGTTCCAAGATAAGAATTACCGTTGACTTCCTCTTGCATCTGTACCTGGAAGCCCTGATCTTTATCGTAAGAAAGGATCACATACTGGTTGGCAGATCCGGAAAGCGGAAAGCCGATCAGATTCTTTTCCGGATCAACCAGTGCTGCACGGTAGTCAGAAAAGACATCCGAGTAATAGTACTGATCCAGTGTGTACTTGCTGACTTCCTTCACATCCGAAGGATCACTGATATCAAACATGGAGACCTTTACCCCGTTTGTAATGCCATTTTCATCGGTATCCATACCGATGCCAAGAAGCAGGTTATCACTGTAAAAATGCAGGTATTCCGAAAAGCCGGGAATTTTCAGCTTGCCAAGGATCTTCGGATTCTCCGGATCGGAAAAGTCTACGGAAAATAAAGGATCTGTCTGTTCATAAGTTACAAAGTAACCGGTATCGCCCAAAAATCTTGCGGAATAGACCTGTTCATTTTTGGCAAGATCCTCGATCTTACCGATTGTTTTCAAATCTGCATCCAGCACATAGACTGAATTGGACTGTGAAGAGCTTCCGACATTATGCGTAACCGTTGTCACCAGCCGCAACGTATTGTCATACTCATCAATGCTGAAGGAATCGTTCAGATATCCTTTTACTTTGCCCTGGGCAGAGCCGGAAAGTTTTCCTTTATTGTAAGACAGCTTGCGGAGGATCGTCTGATTCTTTGCCGCAAGATTATCTGCGAGGATACTGCTGTTCGCATACTCGTAAATATAAATGTTGTTCTCACTCACATAGACTTCGCCATTCTCAGACATGACTGCTTTCTGGTCTGCTGCCTTATCCGGACTGGAAGCGGAAACGGAGCTGACAACAAGGTACTGGTCTGCTGCATGGTTCGTCGGGAGATAGATATCCGACTGCTTCAGAAGATTGTCACCAACAAGCGGAACATAGGAAGGATAATCTTTTTTGGTGATCGTATCGTAAATATAATAGTCGCTGAATACATACAGATATCCGTCTTTAAAACGTGAAGTGCGGTAGTAACCACTCTGATCCACGGTTCCGATGGATTTCGGATTGTTGATATCTGTCAAATCATAAGTCTGGATACGGGTACAGCTGCCGCGGTACAAGGTTTTACTGTCAGAATCAACCTGCGTGTTCTGCATGTTGCCAAGGACAAAAAGCTTCTGGTCACTCAGGTAAAATTCGGATGCCTGAAAATTCTCATTCAGCGAAATACCGGAAACAACCTTCATCTGATCAGACCGGATATCTACAATGGAAATTTCCTGTGAGTTTGCTTTCAGTGTATAAAGATAACTTCCATCCGTTTTTACAATGTCTGCTTCATCGACGCTCTCTGTGCGGACGTTGGTATCGGAAAATGAAGTATCCACAGCACGTGCAGAGGCTGTTGAAGAATCCGAAGAGGAGCTGGAACTATCGGTACGTGCACCATTGTCGGCTGTTTTAGTTGAATACATGACAATTCCGCCGTCGGTTGAACCGGTAACAGATGAAGAATCCAACTCATCCTGATAAGATTGCAGGTATGTGTAGACTTCATCATAATCGGTTGCCGTTTCTAAAGTATTGGAAGAGGCAAGCTTACCGGAGGATGTACCGATTGAAGAACTGCCTTTTGTGGAAGAAGTGGCTGAGTCTGAAGAAAGATTCTGCTGGCGGATGTGGGCGCCAATGCCGACAACCAGTACCAGTGCGGCAGCGATAAGTCCTCCGCGCATCCGGTGGCCGCGGGAAAATCCATGCTTTTTCGGGATATGTCCGGAAGCCTGAGTGCTGTTATGCTCTTCCAGCATTTTCATAATCTGATCCGGTGCAAGGCTTTCCGGAACAGGAGTTTTTTCCGTAGATTGTTTTATTTTATCCAGTATTTCTTTTTCGTGATCTGTCATATGAAACACCTCCTATTACTCTTTTATCCTACTCTTTCAGAAGCCAGCTCATCTTTTCGAGGGCACGCTTTCTGCGGGAGCGGACTGTATTCGGGTTCAGCCTTAGCATTTTTCCGATCTCTTTACTGTTGTAACCGCCATAGACGGATAAGCCGATGATCAGCTGATCGTCTTCATCGAGAATAAGAAAAGCACGTTCCACATCTGTGCGGAGTCCGTCACAGTATGTGGCAGAAGCATGATCTTCTTTCAGCTCGGTCTCGGTCCGTTCACGGCTCTTTAACTTCCGGCGGCACACATTTGCCAGAATCTGAAAGATCCAGGAACGGAATGCTTCTTCTTTGCGTAATTTATGTATGTTCTCATAGGCGGAAAGAACGGCTTCACTGACGGCGTCTTCTGCATCCTGCGGATGATGCATCATGCAGAGCGCAAAACGATACAGATCCTGATAAACCGTCTTATATAATTCTTTAAATGCAATTGCATCGATCATAAAGTCCCTCCTCTCAAAATCGGTTCTTTGTATATAAGAGTATAAAAAAGTCGGAAGTGTTGCAAAAAGGGACAGAAAAATTTCCGTCCCTTTGAAATCATATCATTTTCTGAGAAAAATTAACCTTTGTAATAGTTGATCAGACATCCTTTGAGGATGATCTCACGTTCTGCATCCGTCAGATCACCGAGTTTCAGATCGATCTCTTTCAGATCATCGCCTACGACATAAGCCTTGATCGTGGAAGCTTTGTCTTCTACTGCTTTGCGGATATCCGGCACGAAGAGATAGTCACCGTTCCTGAAAGAAAGCTTTGTGTGTTCCTCTTCGGTAATAAACGGAAGCATGCCCCAGTTGATCAGGTTCGAGCGGTAACGTTTGGTTGCGTACTCATTCGCGATATTCGCCCAACCGCCGAGAACCTTCTGGCAGGAAGCAGCCTGTTCACGGGCAGAACCATCGCCAGGTTTGACCGCGAAAATGGTACTTCCGACACCGATATTTCCTTTGCCGACTTCCGGATAAGACTTCTGGATTGCTGCCATCACCGGTTTTAATTCGTCCAGTACATCCAGTGGACAAGTACCTGCTTCAATCGCTTTCTGGGCTTTCTGGACCTCTTTTGCGCGTCCTACATAGGCAGGATCCTTTCTGGAAAGTGCAAATTCAGCAAGTCCAAGCGGGTTGGAACGATAAGAAGAAGTCTCGCCGGACGGGATCAGTTCGTCTGTCGTTGTAACCGGATCGTGGATCTCAGATACGACCTTCAGGATCAGATTCTCAGGAAGAGCGCTCATTGCCGGCCAGTCTTTGATGTTCGGTCCGAATTTGATCTCAACCGAAGGATCAGCAACGCCGTGGCTGTCAAATACACGGTTGGCGTAAATTCTGGAATCAAAGTGGTAGGTCGGGTTCTTGTATTCAATATCAAAATCTGTTGCCGGAGTAAGGAAACCTTTGTTCGCAGCAGTTGCGGCAATGGAACGTGCATCCATAAGGGCAACAGATGCGATCTGTCCACTCTGCAGCTTGCTTCCTTCGCGGTTCGGGAAGTTACGGGTAGAGTGACGGATGGAAAATGCATTGTTTGCCGGAGTGTCCCCTGCACCGAAGCACGGTCCGCAGAAGGCAGTCTTCACGATCGTACCGGCTTCCATCAGGTCAGCAACCGCACCATTTTTCACAAGCTCCATGTAGATCGGTGTACTTGCCGGGTAAACACTGAAGGTAAATTCATCTGATCCGATGTATTTGCCACGGATGATGTCTGCGGCAGCACAGATATTTTCAAAACCGCCGCCGGCACAGCCTGCGATGATACCCTGATCGACATAAAGCTTACCATTTACGATCTTGTCCTGAAGAGAGTAATCCACAGCACCGTCCAGGCTTACCAGCGCGCGCTGCTCTACATCGTGGAGAACATCTGCAAGGTTGGCATTGACATCCTCGATGGTGTAGACATTGGACGGATGGAACGGCATGGCGATCATAGGCTTGATCTCACTCAAGTTGACGTATACAAGACCGTCATAGTAAGCGACTGCGCCAGGATTCAGTTCCTTGAAGTCATCACTTCTTCCGTGGATATCGTAGAACTCTTTGATCTTGTCATCGGTTCTCCAGATAGAAGAAAGGCAGGTTGTCTCTGTCGTCATAACATCGATTCCGATACGGAAGTCTGCACTTAACTTGCCAACGCCAGGTCCGACAAATTCCATGACCTTGTTATTGACATAGCCATTGCCGAAGGTTGCGCCGATGATCGCAAGGGCAACGTCCTGCGGTCCGACACCTTTCACCGGTTCGCCGTCCAGATAGATTCCGACAACGCCCGGCATCTTGATATCATAAGTCTTGTTCAGAAGCTGTTTTACAAGTTCCGGTCCGCCCTCTCCCATTGCCATGGTACCGAGTGCACCATAACGGGTGTGGCTGTCAGAACCAAGGATCATCTTGCCGCCGCCTGCGAGCATTTCACGGGCGAACTGGTGGATAACGGCCTGATGAGGCGGAACATAGACACCGCCGTACTTCTTCGCACAGGTCAGTCCAAACATGTGGTCATCTTCATTGATCGTACCGCCGACTGCACACAGAGAATTATGGCAGTTGGTCAGAACATAAGGGATCGGGAATTTCTCCAGTCCGGATGCTCTTGCAGTCTGGATGATTCCGACAAAGGTAATGTCGTGCGAAGTCAGCTTGTCAAATTTGATCTGAAGCTGCTGCATATTACCGGAAGTATTATGTGCACTTAAGATCCCATAAGCCATTGTCTCTTTTGCAGCAGCTTCTTTTGTTGTCTCAATCCCTGTCTTGCTTTTTACGGCAGCAAGTGCATCAGGTGCATCTGCAATTACCTCAGTACCGTGTAAAAGATAGGCACCGCCTTCGTATAATTTCACCATATCATGTCCTCCTATTTTCTGTTTTCTATGAATTTCATGTGGTCTGCGACCATCAAAGCAATCTTAAATGTCAGGGCGTCCTCAAAGACTCTGACATCCAGCCCGGTCTGCTTCTGGATCTTCTCCAGCCGGTAGACGAGCGTATTCCGGTGGACGAAAAGCTGTCTTGCTGTCTCCGAAATATTCAGGCTGTTTTCAAAAAATTTATCAACTGTGGATAAGGTTTCTTCGTCAAACTGATCAACGGTATTTCCGGCAAATACTTCTTCCAGGAACATCTCGCATAAGGAAACGGGAAGCTGGTGGATCAGCCGTCCGATACCGAGTTCGCGGTAGGATAAAATATTGCGTTCCGGATAGAAGATACGTCCCACATCCAGAGCCATGCCTGCTTCTTTGTAAGACTGTGAGACCTCTTTGAGCTCGGGAATGATGGTTCCGAAGGAAAGCCGGACATTGACCATAGCTTCGGTGTTGATCGCATTCACCAGCATATCGGCAGTCGAACGGATCGTATCATAATCATCCGTACTGTCAAGGGATTTGATCAGAATAATATGTCCCTCATCTACGGCAGTAACAAAATCACCGGTTCCCGAGGAATAAATCCCACGGATCATATCCAGGACGATCGTGTCATCCGGATTCTTCGGTTCGATCAGATAGACGACTCTGCGCTGCTCAACTGTAATACCAAGCTTTTTCGCCTGGTTGTAGATATCTACGAGAAGCAGGTTATCCAGGAGCAGGTTCTGGATAAAACGGTTACGGTCAAGACGTTCACTTCCGGATCTTAAAAGGCTCTCCAGCTGGCAGACACTTAAGCGTCCGCTGGTATGCACATCAATCTCATTGTTGTGTTCGATCACGAAAATATAAGTCAGTTCATCATCATCATAAACCGGAAACAGACCATAGCATTCATCCAGGTGCTCCTCCGATACGCCGGTAACCTCCAGCTCTTTTAAAAATGAGCAAACTGCTTTTTTCACTGAAGGTTTCTCCTTACCTACAGCTGCAAGCATCACTCCGTCTGTGTTCCAGATGGAACAGTTACACTCGATGATATCCCCTATTTCATTGATTGTTCTCTGTAAAATCTGGTTGGATAACAATCCATTCACCTCTCCATTCTTTTCAATATATGACAAATGGGAGAATTGCGAAATTCCCCCATCTTCTTCTGACAATACAATCTGATATTATTTTAGCAAATGTTTCACACTTTAGCAAGCTAAAATGAAAAACGTTCTCTCTTATTCGTCTTCGTCATCGCGTCTGTCAAGCATGGCAGCAACGATTTCAAGAATCACAGCAAGACCGATCATAGATGCAGCGGCAATCTTTCCAGCAGTGCCGGTTGCAGTCTGTGCGATACCGCCAAAAACCGGAACAGAAAGCTTTACTTTTCCGATGTAGTTGTTGTAAGGGATCGGATTCATATCTTTTTCCTTATTGGCATCCCCTTTTGTGATAAACTGTCCCATCGCCGGGCTGTTGGATACTACACGGTGAGTGATGATCGAGCCGTCTGCATTGTTGCTGTAAAAAGCAATGACATCATCTTTGACGATCGTGTCTGGTTCTTCATACCGGACATAGACCAGGCTTCCCGTCGGGATCGCCGGTTCCATGCTCCCACTGATCACGGTGTACATCTGAAAACCAAAAGCTTTCGGAAGCGTCAGCGGAATACAGGCAAGAATCAGTACTGTCAGTAAAACAGTGCCCAGTGCACTGCAAAATGCAGCCACTGGGCTTTTCTTTTTCTTCGTTCTCTTCAAAAAAGACTTCTCCTTTAGTGCCGCGCTTTTTTTATTTTGCACGTTTTTTCAAGAATACGATCAGTCCTGCGAGAGCTGCTACCGCAACAACGATAATGCCGATCCCTGCTGCGATCGGAGTCTTGCTCGTCTTGTCTTTCGCATCGATATTTCCTTTTGGAGTGTCTTCATCATCCAGATCTACCAGAGACTTTGGTGTCTGTTCATCCTCAGATGTTGCAGTATCTTTATCTTTAGCTGTCGTATCCTGAGAATCGTTATCTGTCGTTGTACCATCGGTTGTACCGGTTGTGGTTCCGTCTGTTGTGCCACCGGTAGTTCCGGTTGTAGTTCCACCGGTAGTTCCGGCAGTTCCACCGGTTGTGCCGCCTGTCGTGCCACCTGCTGTACCGACATTACTGGTACCTGTGCCAGGAGTTGCTGTACCAGGAACAGTCGTTGTGATGGTGGTTGTTGTTGTAACAACACGGTCTGTAGCACCCGGTTTGTAGGTAAACGTAAATACATTCTCAGATACATTATTACTCAAAGTCTTGGTAAGTGCAAGAGCATCTGGAATATAATTCTCGATATACTGATAAGCGACGATTGGTTTGTCACCGACATTTCCGTAGAAGGTCTGGCTTTCTACAAGCGCCTTACCGGAAGCATCCTGATAGTTTACGGTGTAGGCAACCATGTCCTTTTTGATTCCATAGGCTATTACATAGTCGGCATCGCCGGTTACATTGTCGAATACAGGAGAAGCAAGAGCTTCTTCATTGTCACGTCCGCTGAGACGGATTCCTTTGACATAGTATTTGTCATCGGTTACCTGAACGTCTTTCAGATTAAAAGTAACAGTAGAACCGGCGACAGAATCCTGCTCCACCTTAGTATGTCCGTTTATCGTTCCTTTATTACCTGCCGATAAAGTTACCTTATAGGTATACCCGTCAGCAGCCATAACGCTCATCGTGGATGCACCGATCGTCATTGATACAGTCAGAAGAGAAACCAGTAATTTTTTCCATCTTTTCATCTGCTTACTCTCCTTTCCGTCTGCGTTTCTTTGTGTTCTTGTTATATGTGTAGATTCCGTATGCCAGAAGGATCAGTCCACTGATGAGTGCAAGCACACAGAAGAGAAGAACTCTTGCGGTATCACCGGTCTTAACGGTGTTGGTAGTCTTGACGATTTTCGTCTTGGTAATGGTATTGCTTACTTTTACCTTTTCCACTGCAAAGTTCATACGAAGCTTTGCGAGCGTGTTCTGATAACCATTGCCCTGTGTCTCACCTTCGATACCGATGGTAAGGTGTACGGTTCCGGTACCATTGGAAGCAAGACGACCGAGGTAGAAATATTTCTCGGTAGAGTTTCCAAGTTCCTTCAGACCTTCACCGGTCTTAGAAGAACCTTCGCCTCCGACGGTATCACTGTTATAGAGTACCTTTTCGGTATTGTCACTTCCAACATAAGTCAGCTTGTATTCGTAAGCACCGCCTTCAGCGGATTTCTGTGCTTCCTCCAGTGTCTGGATGATCTCATTGGTCATGTACCAATCGGTCTCGCCTTTATCGGAGTTTTTCAGCTGAACCTTCAATTCGATGCTGTCACCCGGCTGGATCGTTGCCAGCTCATCGGAAACAGTCTTGTTTTCAAAATTGCTTTCCATCTTGCCGCCGGTGAAATTAACCTGCCATCCGTCGGCTCCCTGATAATCCTTTGCAAATGCAGTTGTGTGTACCCCTGCTGCCATTATCACTGTCATGGCGAGGCACAAAATTTTCTTTTTCATACTCTGTACCTCCCTACTGTAAGCTTAAACTGGTTTCGTCATCTGATACATTCACATCTACACCCCAGGCACTCTTGATGGCATCTTTTGCGTTATGTGTCTGTACTGCATCTACCTCTGCATCGATGTGGAATGTATAGTCGCCATACTTATATGTGTAAGTAATGGTGTTGTCCTTTACTGTTTTCTCTACATCTGTTGCAATCTTTGGATCAATGCGGAGTGTGTCAGATAATGCCGGTGTGGTATCTCCGGCTTTTACTGCCTTTGTGTAATAAAGAACGGTTCTTTCGTCTGTGGTCTGCTGATCTGCAACTACCCAGCCGTTAGCGGTAAGGAAATTCAGTTCAATCAGATCCGGTGAAAGAGTGGTGTTCTTCTTGCCCTCTTTGTCCTGCCAGCTCTTGGTAAGGATCACACGGACGAAGGTGTCGATGTTACCGCTGTTCTGAACACTGAGCTCTTCTTTGTATTTCTTTCCAGGTGCGAATTTTTCATCTTTTCCGAGAAGGCCTGTCAGGAGTTCCCCGTCTTTTACTTCTTTCTGGTTCTTAGATGTAAAATCCTGGCTGCTGACGACATCGCCATTCTCTAAAAGAGATACACCGATATTCTGCATCTCGATCTGTGCGGAATAATTCTCACTGTAGTATGTGAGTGCGGCACGTGTACTGCCGACAGTACTGCCAATCAACAGGAGCGCTGATGCTGTCAGAAGCAGGGCCGATTTTTTTGGAAATGATTTCTTTTTCTTTTTCATCTTCGTTCCCTCCTATTCTGTGGTTTTACTGTCTTCTGTTGTCTCAGTTGTGATTACATGATTCCAGTCTGGATATGGCTTTCCATTTTCATCGTAAAGAACTGGTGTGCATTCCTGGATAACCACGATATTGAATTCTTCCGGTTTATCCTTCCCTTCCGGGAATTTGTAAGAGATATTGAGTTCCGGTGTGGTTTCGCCTGCCGGAAGAACGCCTTCATAGTACCAGTAACCATCATCTTTGGCTTTCCATCCGCCATTTGGAGTAGTATAGGTAAGTTTCATCGGGGCAAATGCTGTTACTCTTACGAAGCAATCATAATCACCGGTATTTGTAATGGTGACGTGCTTGCCATCTTTATCGACTGTTTCGTTAGGGATGGTTTCGGTAAATCCCATATTCATCGTCACACCGCCACCGGCTGTTGTATAAGTTGTGAAGTATGCCATTGCACTTCCAACTGCCAGGGTTCCGGTAAGAGCAAGTGCTGCTGTTGCCATGATAAGTGGTTTCTTATGTAACTTTCTCATTCCGACTCCCCCTTTCTAGTTCTTTGCTGCCGGTTCGGTGTACTGATACTGACCATTTTCGTCCAGCTTGAAATTATTTTTTACGCCGTATCCGCCATTGGTACGTCCATCATGTTCGTTGGTAAATGAAACCACTGCTGTCTCGCCTGCCTGACCTGCTTCTTTTTCATCATTGGCAACGATGGTAGCTGTCACATTATTTTCAGAAGTGAGCTTGTAGCTTGCACCGCTGTAAACCTCCGTTACAGTTACAGTAGATCCTGCAGGAATTTTTTCAATCGTTACAGAATCGCTGCCTGCTGCATTGAAGGTAAGCTCTTCGATTCTGGTTTCTTTTTTCCCATCCGGTTTTTCGATATCGATCTGGAATACGAAGGTTGCCTCGTCTCCGAAGGTAGCATTGTGATCTACCAGTTCCTTGTTGATCACAAGATTACCGTATCTTACATGTTGTTCCGGTTTCAGACCAACTGCATTGCTGCCAGTCAGATTGTAGATCCAGTCATCATTGGTATGATTGTTATTGTAATAATTATTGGTCGGAAGTGATATCAGGTAAGGTGTAAAAGTATAAGTGTAATTTGGCGTAATCACTTTTGGTGTATCTACAAGGTAAAGTCCGGTCTTCAGTCCCGTTATAGTATGGTCGTCATTTGGGTTATCTGTTAGTGTAATGGTTTTGGGTGGTTCAACAACTGTATTTCCATCAGAATCTGTCAGCATCTCCTTTGCGTCATTGGCACGTTTTTTCCATTCAGCAGTGGCATCTGCCAGATTATCTGCATTTACGGAAGAAAGATCCAGTTTCGCAAATGTACCGGTTGCAGTATAGTTGCCGGATTCATCAACCGAAGCAACTTTATACAGGTTTACCGGAATGCCTGCCTTTAGAAGTTCACTGCTTCCACCAATGTCAAATTGGATGGAGCACTCTTTATCGGTATCGATCGCGTTTGCGGCTTTCGCACCCGGAAGAGTGAGCAGTGGAAATGTAAGAGCGACAGCTAAGAGAAAAGTACTTCCCTGTTTTAATCGTTTATTCATCATCGCCTCATGTCCTCCTTAAAAATCTTGGTTATTCTTTGTGAGCTTTTCTCTTGGAAAGGAATCGCAAGAGAATGATCACAAGAATCGTGATTGAAAGTCCTAAAATTAAATAAAGCATATAATAATTCTGAATGGCTTTTACCATAGAATCTGTAACTGATTCGGTAGCATCCTCTTCGCCGTTATATGGAACTCTGGTTCCTCTTACGAGAAGACGATGGGAGTTGACTCCATATGGTGTACAGGTAAATAAAGTTACCTGGTCTTTTCCTTCTTCAATCTGGAGTGCTTTCTCCAGTGTTTCATGATCGTCTTTGTCTACCATCGGAAGAATCTGGTCTACCTTGTAGGCAAGGACTTCATCCAGTACATGGATGTAAAATTTATCGCCAACTTTGAGCTGATCGATATCGGTAAAAAGCTTTGCGCTTGGAAGTCCACGGTGAGCTGCGAGAACACTGTGGGTACTCTCCCCTCCGATCGGAAGCTTTGTGCCGTTCAGATGTCCGACACCGGTCTGAAGTTCATCATCACCGGTGCCATGGTAAATGGCAAGCTTGATGTTGATCTTCGGAATGGAAAGGTATCCCATTACTCCGTCATCTGCAACGTTCAGGATTTTCCAGTATTCGGTATCTTTGATGTCATTTTCATCTTCACCAAATACATCTCCGTAGAGGTTGTTCTGATGAATGGTATCATTGAAAGCTTTTGCCTTTTCCCACTCAGAGGTGAAGTCCTCCGGTTCCATGTCCTGTATTGTATTGTCATAGCTGCTTATCAGCTGATTCTGTCTGTAGGTATTCCATTGGTTGGATACCGTCGGGTAGATCAGAATCCCAAATCCTATCAAGAATAACAGACCGAAAAGGAAGGTTGAGATTTTTCTTTTCATAGGCATATTCCCTTTCTCGTTCTTATTCTCTTTTTAAGAGGTCTCATTTTTCTTCTTTTGAAGCTTCTTCTCCTTTAAGTATAACACAAGGATGAAGATTGTGGTAATTACAAGACCAATAATTACCCATAAAAGATAATTTGTATGAAGACTAATTCCGCTGAGCGGTGTCTTCTCATCGGCAACTTCCTGTTCCACATAAGGTACTCTGTGACCACGGACCAGAAGCCGCTCGGTATTGACTCCGTATGGAGTACAGGTAAGAAGTGTTACAAGATCTTTTCCTTCTTCTACTGCAAGAGAGGAAGTTTCTTCCGGTTTTACTACGAAAATCTTGTCGACTTCATAACATAATGTTTCGTTTAATACATGGATCAGAAAATGATCGCCTTCTTCCAGCTGATCCAGATCGGTAAAAAGAGACGCACTCGGAAGTCCACGGTGTGCGGAGATAACGGCGTGTGTACTTTTACCGCCGATTGGAAGAGAGCTTCCTTCCAGATGTCCGGCTGCCTGTTTGAGAACATCTTCGTCGGTAGTGTGGTAGATCGGAAGCTTGATGTCAATCTTCGGGATCTCCACAATTCCCATCATCTCGTCACCGGCAATATTCAGAGCATCCATGTAGGACTGGTCTTCTTTGTCACTGGCTGCAGCTACTGCAAATGAGTCAGGAAGGATACTTGGAAGTAATGCTTCGTTGTAAGCTTCTGCTTTTTGCAGTTCTGCGTCATAATCAATCTCATGTGCTGCATCCTTTTCCGATACAGTCTGTTCATAACTGCTGATCAATTGCTTCTGCCTGTAGTTATTCCACTGGTTTGCAACGAATGGATACAGCAGTAAGGACAACCCGGCTAAAAATATGATGCCAATAATAAGTTTGTTTGCTTTGCGTTTCATCCGAACTCTCCTTGCTGTTGTATTATTTTTTAGGAATCCGGGGCGACCTGCCCCGGATTCCATATCTGGTTATAAATAATCATGAAAGATTATTTGTTTGTTTTTTTGCGGCTTGCGAAGAACAGACCAGCTGCTGCGATCATGATGAGGCATCCAGCGATTGTGAAGATTGTTGTACCGATACCACCGGTTGATGGAAGAGCGGAAAGTTTGGTATCAGTCATAGAAGTTGTAGCTGTAAGAACAGCAGATGCTTTATCTTTTACTGCTAATGTTGCTTCAGACTGATTCTGATTTACGGAATATCCTTTTGGAGCTGTTGTTTCTTTAAAGTAGTATGTTCCCACATTGAGACCCTGAACTTTTACAGTACCGTCTGCTTTAGTGAAAACTTCTGTTACAGTACCATTTGGGTCGTATTTGTATACACCGTCAGTAAGTTTTGTGAATTCTAAAGCGTTAGAATCTTTGCTGTCTTTTCTAACTTCAAAACCAGCATTTGCAAGTTTCACATCGTTTTCGCCAGTTTTTGTTAATGTAATATTACCCTGATAAACATTGATTTCTTTACTTCCGAAATCTGCTGTTCCTTCATGTCCTGCTGTTGCTTTGTTTGTAATAACGTCGTTGTCAGATGTTACTTTTACTTTGTAAGTAATTACTACTTCTTTTCCGGCGTTACTGTTTGCATCATTGATCATGTTACTTAAGTCTACACTGAATTTTGCTGTGTCCCTGTCCCAAGTGATAGGATATGTTTTTGTTACATCTTCTCCACCAAGAGTAATTGTTGCACGTTCTTTTTCAATGTATTCAGCACCTGTTAATTCATCATATGCCCAGAATGTTTTATCTGTATCTGTAGGCGCAATGAATGGAACGTTTGTTTTTACTTTGTAAGTAAGGATATCACCTGTTGCTACTACATTATCTGTATCAACTGCTTCTTTTTCTACTTTAGTTGGTGTTTTCTTTGCTGCCAGTTCTGCATCTACTAAAGATGGATAATCATATTTTACTGTTGTACCTTCTTCTCCAGTAATAGTAACTTCACCAAATCCAATATATGCACTCATGATGTTATAGGTATAACCTACTTCAGTTGCTTTAACAAGATAAACACCTGCCGCATTTACTGTCTGTGGGTTTGCCATAGCATTAAAGGTTACATGATTTGCTGCCTTGGCCTGAGCAGCACCTAATTTATTTGCATCTACATTGGCAGCTGGAAGCATTGCTTCAATAGCTGCCTGAGCATCGTTTACACCAAATGCTTTTACATAATCGTCAGCAACAGTATCATTTACAAATGCCCATCCTGTTTTTGTTGACTGATCAGCTTTAATTACCTGTGCGTAAGTTAATGTAGCCTTATCTGCGTTATTAACTTTGATAGTTGCAGTATCTTTTGTTGCAGCAAACGATGTCATACTCATTCCGAGTACCATAGCCAGTGTTAATAACACTGCAAAGATTTTTCTCATCTTCTTCATATTTTTGTCTCCTTTTCATTTAAGGGCTTTGCCCATTTTTTATTGTCCCCTCATATGGGATAATAACGTTTTTGTGTGGCAAGAAGCCACTGAAAAATTAATTCTTACAATTATTTTCCCAGCACCTCCTTGCATTTGTTTTTATATAAGATCCATACGGCCGCAAACATAAGTAACATGCCGCCAATCATATATAAGTAAATTCCGGTGCCTCCGGCTGATGGGAGGGCGTAAGCTGTTTCATTTTTAAAATACAGATGAAGCGTTGGATCAGATTCAGTAATTGTACTTGTATCAATTGTACTGTCTGTTTTGCTTGAAGTATAGGATACAAGACTTCCACCTTTTGTTATACTGAGTGACCAAGTTTCTTCGCTTCGGACATAGCCGACAGGTGCTTTTGTTTCTCTTAGTACATACTCACCAGTTTCAAGATTTGTTACATTTGTTTCACCTTTTTTCCAAATGATTTTTCCATCTTTATTTGATGTACCGGTATATACTGTTGTATTATTTTTCAGTAATTCAAATTCTGCACCTTGAAGTTTGACCTGATTTCCGCTAGTACTAACTTTTACGATATCCCAATCCTTTGTTGCCTTTACATTTGTAAAGGTAACGCTTCCAGCGGTTCCACCACTGTTTTGATTATAAGTGTAATTCTTGATAACATCCACATCTTTATCATCACTACCAACTGTTTTCTCATACCCAAGTTTGAATGTGACACTCTCATTCTGAGCATCAGAAGTATTTCTACAGTTTGTACTGTCACCAACCTGATAATCGGTCAATACATATCCATCGGAATCTTCTTCACTTACGGTATAAGTTCCACGAGGCAGATTCTTTAATTCATCACCAACATATGTGGCTTCATTGGAATTTGCAGGAACCGTAATTGAAACCTTCTTGATTTCTTTTCCAGACTCGTCTTTAATACTGAAGTTGAATGTACAATTAGTGTCCAGTGTACTTTCCAGTTTTTTCGTGATCTGGATTTCACCTGATATAACGTTAATTGTATAAACACCATACAGTTTTGTTGAAGCTTGTTCATTTACTGCATCTACAATATGATCTGCATCACCAGCTATCTTGCCATCGGTATTTTCATTACTTTCAGTTGACGGTTCTCCAGCATTATAACTTACCTTCAGATAATATGTAGCATCTCCATCTGCGGTTAAATTTGTAACCTCGGTTGTGCATTCTGGATTACTGTACCATTTGATTGTGAAACTATCTGCCGAAATATTGTATTTATTAGTATTTCCTGCAAGATCAAACATTTCATTCAATACAGTGTCTGTATCCGGAAGGCTATCACCTTTATAGATTGTAACTTCTTTGTCTTTAACCTTCAGTTCGGCTTTTACATTTACCTTAGGCTGTGGAAGAACTGCGTCTCCATATCCAGTAGAGATTTTGGAATCAGGTGAAATATTGGTAGCTACATTGTTTCCGCCGATATAGTCATCTTTGGCTTTTACAGTAATTGACTTTTTCCAACTTCCATTCTTACTATTCGGAATTGTTTGTTCATTCCAAACAATGTACTGATTACCAGTAGTTTTATCATAATATACCGTTCCACCATTCTTTAACGTGATACCATTATCAATTCCAGAATAATCGGAAGTAATTGGATTTCCAGAATCATCCAGTATAATAAATCTAGGATCGATCACATCTTTTATCTGGGCATTCTTCATATCCTGATAGTGTGTTATGGTTGTCTGGATATTTTTGAAAATAGTTTTCAATCCTTCAATATTCGAAGCAGAATATGCACAGCCTTCAGATGCGATTTCATCTTCCAACCATTTCTTGGTTTTATCAGTAAGCTTCAAGCCAATTGTGTAAACGGTAATGCCTTTTTCTTTGAGCTTATCAGCTTGCAATTCAGACTTTTCTCTATCATTATCATCGGACGGATCTCCATCTGTGAATAAGATCACATAACGTGGGACGTTTTCTTGCTTGTTGCTTTCTAGTTGTTCCAATGCAAGATTTAAACCAAGCTGTGGAGATGTTCCACCTGATGCGTAGATACTACTGATTTTCTTCACTAAGTCGTCTTTGTTACTTCCAATTGTTGTGAGACCACTCACAAGATTTCCAACCGAATTAAATGTTGCTATACCGATTCTGCTCTTGGCAGAAGAAGCTGCCATTGATGTAGTAAAAGCAGAAGCTGCTTCCTTTAAGCCGGTTAAACTACTATCAATCGTATAAACCTTTGTTGTCTCGTTATCTGAAATTGCTTGCCATGAAGTACCATTATAATACATCCAATTTCCATTAAGATATATCATTGGTTGTTTTGCATTTTCATAAGACCAAGTTTTATATTTGACTTTCACAATTTCTTTGCCGTAATAATAAACCTTGGTTGTATCTAAAGAATCTTTACAGCTCTTATATTCTCCGACACGCTTAAACCCTCTAGAATCATAATCTTCATCGTCATACAACATACTATCCGATGTATCAAAAACCATCATTACATCTGCTACCGCAGCCTGTTCTGTCGAAGTAGTTGATGTTAATTTGGAAGCTGCAGTAATATCAATCTGATAGGTACGTTTATCCCAATCAATCACCTTTGCTGTCTTATTAGAGTCAAGCGAACTGTTTATCAGTTCTTCTTTTGTCATGTTCAGGATCTGGTAACAAGATCCAGCTTTTTCTGTATATGGTGTAGTTCCATCCGACAGATATAAGGTTGCTATAGCTGTATTGTTGCTGTCTAGTTCAACTTTTACAATCCAGCTGTCCAAGGACGGGATATATCCGCTGGGTGCAGCATCTTCACGTAATGTATAAGTTCCCACGCGAAGTTTGGTAAAATTCACATTACCATTTTCTCCTACGGAATATGCAGTCTGTGTTTCACCTGTTTTATCATTTACTAAAGTAAATCTGGCACCCTCTAATCCTTTGTTCTTCTTGTTAACCTTTTGAAGGTTCAATTCAGCCATCGGAACCTGACTAACTTCCGCTATACTTGCTGACGGAAGGGTGAATTTCATCTTACAGTTTGATTCTCCGGCACCTCGTTCCATGTACAGAACGGTTAATTTATGTTCTTTTTCTTTTTCTTCAGGAGTAAGCTGATCGGCTGTTTTTCCTAATTTCTCCCATATATCAACAGTTCCGTCAGCTGCCCCATGAATTCCGCCAAGATCCAGAACCAATTTACCATCAAGCAACACCCATAAGTCATCATCTCCGGTAAATTCATAATTCATCGGTCCTACATAATCTCCGATCTTAAACGAAACATCGTACCGCATTCCAAAGAAATAATTATGTGCTGTATTGGAATTTTCATAGCTGAGCTTCCGATCGCCATCCAACGGATAAAAATCTGCTCCTTCGGTGGTAAGTATATTACCATTTTGGTCTTTCACATTTTTTAATGTGTAGGTATCTCCTTTTTGTTCAAAGCCCAGTTTCAAATCTTTGTAAACTTTTCGAAGATTTCTGGTTTCCCAAGTGTTATACCAACCTTTATTTGCCCATACGGTACAAGTAGCATCCGAGTCCTCAAAGAAACCCGGTTCCGGATAATTAAACTCAACCTTACCATTCTCATCCAATCCTTTGAGAATGCCTTTTACAACGTTGGTACTACCCGTATAATCATTTGCAGAGTAACTACCAATTGGAATCCAATATTTGTACTGTTCAAAGTTTTGTTCTCTAGTTCCTGCTGTTAATTTTCTTCCATTGTCTGGTTCCTCACCAAGGTTATTAAACGAATAATATGTATTGTTATTATTTCTGGCTTCGTCGTCTGTTACAGCTTTTACAGTATAATCATAAAATGTTGTAGCACCATCGAAATCCTTAGTTTTAGGAGTGTAATATACTTTAATCGTACAATCTTTAGTAACTGAAAGTTCATTGTTTGTATTTACAGTCGTTGTTGTTTCAGTTCCGTCTGTGGCCTTTTCTACTTTCTTAACGCTTTCAACGTTCCAGTTTGTTGCTTTCGTATAATCGTTGATTTTACCTCCGACTGGAAGTTTCAATACATCATCTGCATATATCTTTTTTTGGGAATCGCCAGTATTACCATAGTGTTCTATGGTAACAGTAACTTCTGAATCGCCTTTCTGAACAATGACATACTTAGAAAAATGTGGTGCATCGAATACGACTTTTCCTTCTCCATCAACAGCACCGTTCATGTCTTCCGCTACGTTGTTATCATCCACATGCAGTACTGCTGCATTCTCGCTGGATGTGATCTCCGGGGTGTCTACGCTGACCTGAACCGGAGTGGTTGGCTGTACTTCTGTACCGTCTACCAGGAATTTAATATCATAGGAAAAATATTTTTAACAGTAAACTGTTCTTCTACTGCCTTTTCTTCTACTGCTTTTTCGATTTCTTTTACTTCATCTTCAGAAGTAATCTCTGATACGGAAAGCTGTGCATTTTCAGGAAGAGCATCAGCTGATCCTTTTACTTTAACAGTAGCATTTCCAACTTGTACTGACCATTCTTTTTCCGAAGGTATTTCGATGTCAGTTGTATCTGCCTCATCTCCTGTAGCCTCATCTGCCACCGGTTCTGTTACGACTTCGGCCTGGCTCTGGCTGTCTGTGTTCTGTGGCTCATCAGCGAATGCTGATATCGTACTGCTAAGCACTAATACCATGCAAAGCATGAATGCTATTAAACGTTTCTTTGTATTACTTTTCATGGCGTCCTCCTTCTATTCCTCAATTCTAACTTCATAATTGTTATCAAGTGCTCCGTCTATCAGCTTCAATAATTCAAGGGCACTGCGGAAATGCTGCTCTCGCTGCTCTTCCACCCAGGTAACGCTGCCCTGCCAGGTACCGTTTTGCTGATCCATGATTTTTATTAAAAAAGTTCTTGTATTTTTTTGCTTTTTATTCATGTCAGTTTTCATCTGCCCTTCCTAATTATTTAGACTTTTTTATCTTATATAGGTATTGTATCTGACAAAGCATTACGTGAATCATTACCAATAACGGAAAATATTAACTTTTTTAAGTTATAACAAGAAATAGTAATGTTTTTGTAATAATATAATGATTTGATACCAGGGTCAAAAGGTCAGAAAGCCGATGCAAGATTGATTGCAAGAGGATTTTTGACCTCTTGACCCACCAAAAACATGAGTAAGTAGCCATTTTTCAAAGAAAAATGAGCGGATTACGAATGTTTTTAAGGATTGCGAGAGTGCAAAGCACGTAGCAATCTGGTATCAAAGGAGTCAAAATACCTTTTACCCCAACATCATGATTTGTAGGAGTGCGTAATATTTGTGTCTGACTCTACTATATGTATTGGGATATTAGAATAGAAGTAAAAGTGGGAAATAATGTGATGGAAGTGCAAAAAGTATAGATTGCGGGGAGCGCATAGAAAAGGAGTGATCTGGTTATAGCGGTGAGGAAGAGGGATTTTCCGGACAAAAAGATCCCGTGACTGATATTGGGGAGATGCACTGTATCTTAGACGGTGATCAGTCACGGGATGGGGGGAAGGATTATTTAGTTTTTATTCAATGCCTAATTCTTTTAATAGTTTCTTTTGGTATTCGATGTCTTCGGTAGCGCGTTCGAGGTCGTTGTAGCGTTTGGCTTTCAGGAGACATTTGTTTAGTAGTTTGAATTCATTTAATTCTGCTCTGATTTCAGCGCGTCCTTCCTCTCTGCCTTCCTCTCTGGCATCTTCTTTCAAAGTCTTCTCATATAAGTCTTTGTCATATGTCGTCAGAATCATATTTGTCACCTCCGCTCGATGTTTTTTCAGAAAATCTGCCAACACATCCTGATTAATACAAGTATCAATTGCCTTTTCTAATGCATCTTCTACAGAAGGTTCTGACTGTATATATTCCCTGACACATTGGACGAATATGGAATATTCTTTAAGCCTTCTGCAGTGCTTCATCAGCTCCTGATTGTGACCATAGTTGATGTTCAACATGGTTGCGGTGCATTCCAGGCAAGGTGCTTCGTTATCTGTATTTTCAAAGCAGTCTGAAAGCTTTAACTCCATGGAATCTGGCTGGTTTTTTGTACCATTGTAAAAGACAATATATTTCGGCTTTGGAAGCCGTACTCTTTTTTCATGGTAGATCATCAGATTATTATCTGCAACATACCCTTCATATAACCGGGAGAAATAAAAGACTCCGCGAAGCGGCATGTTTGGGTTAAAAGTGCTTTGATGTTCATACAGATTCATGGTTCCGCCGACCAGAAAGGACACATCATTTTTCATGGACAGATAAAAGACATCTTCCAATGTATTTACCTCCAGGTCATCGGGATTATGATAGTCCGTGTGGTTGATCGCATTATAAAGCTGCAGCAGATCTTCTTTGTTATTAAAGACCATTCTCCATAACCGGTCCTTATACTGCCGGTTGTGGGGGTGTTTGCTATGGCGAGATTTTTTCTTTTGTCTTCTCATTGCTTACCTCCATTATAATAGAAAACAGTTCATAAGTAAATTCGCCATATCTCATGTT
>OGZF01000490.1_pt1 | contig 35550 bp, 27 predicted proteins | sample 1576771 | NCBI WGS metagenome assembly OGZF01 (sample SAMEA3541536, study PRJEB24748) | human gut metagenome | biome: human gut; feature: human-associated habitat; material: faeces | place: China | collected 2012
CGATATTTCTCCAGTACTGGTAGAAATCGTATGGAGATGTCTTCTCTGGATCAAGCCATACAGCACCTGCCATTGTTTTACCCATCTTCACTCCGTCGCTTCTTGTAAGAAGTGTTAATGTTAATCCGTAAGCATCTTTCTTTTCTTTTCTGCGGATCAAGTCAGCTCCTGCAAGGATATTAGACCACTGGTCGTTTCCACCCATCTCTAATTTACATCCATATCTTCTATTTAACTCAAGGAAATCATATCCCTGCATTAACATATAGTTAAACTCGAAGAATGTAAGTCCACGTTCCATTCTCTGTTTGTAACATTCTGCTGTTAACATCTTGTTGACTGAGAAATGAACTCCAACTTCACGTAAGAATTCAACGTAATTTAAATTTAATAACCAATCTGCGTTATTTGCTAAGATTGCTTTGTCATCATCAAATGTGATAAATCTTGACAACTGTTCTTTGAAACGTTTCGCATTATGATCGATCGTTTCCTTTGTTAACATATTTCTCATATCAGATTTTCCAGATGGATCTCCAATCATAGTTGTCCCGCCACCTAAAAGAGCAATTGGACGATGTCCTGCTTTCTGCATATGCATCATTGCCATGATCGTTAAAAAATGTCCTGCTGTTAAACTGTCTGCTGTTGCATCAAATCCGATATAGAATGTTACTTTTTCTTTTCCTAACAGTTCTCTTAATTCCTCATGTGTTGTCTGTGCGATAAATCCTCTTTCTTGCAGCACATCATATACGTTTTGACTCATTTTATATATCTCCTTTTAAATTCTCTTCTTAATTTGTGTTTATATAATATAGTCCACGGCCTATGCCGTTCCTTTGAACTTATGGGAATTCCTCTATAATCTTATGCAGCCGTTCCCAAGTTCTCTTAACAGATGATCCGGACATTCGTTCTCTTCCTGTATGCATGTCCACCATATCTGATTCTGATGATATAATGTCTGCATGCTGATCTAATACCCCAAAATTGTCACCTCAAAAATATCTTGATTTCTAGTTTTTAAAGCTATGGATCGGTGCTGGAATTCTTCCTCCACGATTCACAAATGCATCGCATGAAAATTCATTCACTGGCATAATTGGTGCATATCCAAGTAATCCACCAAATTCTACCTGATCTCCAACATCTTTTCCGATTGCTGGGATCACACGGACAGCAGTTGTCTTCTGATTGATCATACCAAGTGCCATCTCATCTGCGATCAGTCCTGCGATCGTTGTTGCTTTTGTTTTTCCTGGGATTGCGATCATATCAAGTCCTACAGAACATACACATGTCATTGCTTCTAATTTCTCAATTGTCAGAGCTCCAGCATTCACTGCATCGATCATTCTCTGATCTTCGCTGACTGGAATAAATGCTCCACTTAATCCACCAACGTAAGAGGAAGCCATAACTCCACCCTTCTTCACTTGGTCATTTAACATCGCTAGGGCTGCTGTTGTTCCTGGTGCTCCTGCATACTCTAATCCAATCTCTTCTAAGATCTCTCCAACACTGTCTCCTGCTGCTGGTGTTGGTGCAAGAGAAAGATCAATGATTCCAAATGGAATTCCAAGGCGTTTTGAAGCTTCTCCTGCAACAAGCTGTCCTACTCTTGTAACCTTAAACGCAGTCTTCTTGATTGTCTCGCAAAGTTCTTCAAATCCTTTTCCACGAACCTTTTCTAAGGCTTTTTTTACAACTCCAGGACCACTGACACCAACATTGATCACTGCATCTGCTTCTGTTACTCCTAAGAATGCACCCGCCATAAATGGGTTGTCATCCGGTGCATTACAAAATACAACTAATTTTGCACATCCAAGAGAATCATTATCTGCTGTTGCTTCTGCTGTTGCTTTCACAATCTCTCCGCAAAGACGTACTGCATCCATGTTAATTCCTGTTTTTGTTGAACCCACATTCACTGAACTACAGATTCTCTCTGTCTGTGCAAGTGCCTGTGGAATTGAACGGATCAGATTTTCCTCACTTTTTGTCATGCCCTTTGACACAAGTGCTGAATATCCACCGATAAAGTTAACGCCAACTTCTCTTGCTGCTCTATCCAGTGTTTTGGCTATTGTCACATAATCCTCCGGTGTCTTACATGCAGCACTTCCGATTAAAGAAATAGGTGTAATAGAAATTCTTTTGTTGACAATTGGGATTCCAAATTCTCTTTCAATATCCTGACCTGTTGAAACCAGATTTTTTGCCACTGTTGTGATTTTCTCATAAATCTTACGGTTCAATTCATCCAGGTTAGAATCAATACAATCTAATAGGCTGATTCCAAGTGTGATTGTTCTGACATCCAGATTCTCCTGTTCGATCATCTTATTTGTCTCAGATACTTCATACATATTAATCATAACATTATTTCCTCACATATTCGTTTTTTTGATCTTGTTTCTGTATGATACCTCTTACAGTCTATGCATCTTTTCGAAGATTTCTTCTCTCTGACAGCGGATTGCTACACCGATCTCTGTTCCAAGCTCTTCCAGTTCATCACAAATCACTGCGAAATCTTTTTTTATATTTGCAGCGTCAACAACCATCATCATGTTAAAATATCCCTGTACGATTGTCTGAGAAATGTCCAGAATATTAATCTGGTTGTCTGCCAAGTATGTACATACCTTTGCGATAATTCCTACGGTGTCTTTTCCCACTACAGTTACGATACATTTCTTCATGATTCTCTCCTCCTAATTGTCTCAAGATGTACATTGTTCCATATTATATTTCTGTCTGCACCGAAAATCATATCCGGTACGCATGCCTGAATATCTCAGGCTAGACCTCTATGATATCAGATACCGAATCACGCTTTGCGACCCACATATCCAGGTCTTCTCCTTTGTAAGCATTATCCGCCAGCGTCACTTCCAGCTTCACTGTTTCATAAGCAAGTCTTGCATAATTATTCTCTTTACTCAAGTGCCCCAGCATGATATGTTTCAAATTATCATGTAGTATATCACAAAGTAACTGACCTGACAATTCATTTGATAAATGACCTTTATCCCCAAGAATTCTTCTCTTTAACGGGTAAGGATATCCGCCTACTTCCAGCATATGTATATCATGGTTTGCTTCCAGCAGAACTGCATCCAGATTTTTTAGTTTTTTTACGATGTAATCATCATATGTTCCAAGATCTGTCGCAACTGCAACTGCTTTTCCTGCATTCTCCATCCGATATCCGCATGGTTCATTTGCATCATGCGAAATCTGAAATGGATGAATATCGATATCTCCCAACTGAAACATCTTATCTGTCTCGATTGGATGCAATAGCCCTTCCGGCATCTTTCCAAGACTGGAAGATTTTTCAATCCCCCGGATTGTTCCCGGTGTTGCATAAATCGGTATCGCATATTTACGGCTAAATACCCCCAGTCCCTGGATATGATCTGAATGTTCATGTGTCACAAGAATTCCATCCAATTCCTCTCCTTTCACATCCAGTTCTTTTAATCCTTCTTCAATACGTTTTTTGCTAATGCCTGTATCCACAAGCAAATGTGTATCATCGCTTCCTACATAAATACAGTTGCCACTGCTTCCGCTGGCAATGCTGCACATCCTCATAATATTTCTCCTATCTGCTTCTCTGTATCTTTAAAATCCCCACTGTTATCGATCACATGTGTACACACTTCCCGAAATAGTTCTTCTGAAGTCTGTGATGCAATCATCTTTGTAATACGCTCATCGCTGTATCCACGGGATGCTTTTAATCTTTCTCTTCGAATAGCTTCCTTCGTATAAATGTACCACATTTCCTGACAGATATCTTCATATCCTGACTCTGGCAACAGAGCTGACTCAATCACAAACAGTGGCGTATCTTTTTTCTTTTCCTCTATAATCCGACGGGTCACTTCCACCTTCACCTGGGGATGAACAATTTCATTTAACATTTCCAGTTTATCCGCATCTTGAAACACAATACTGCTTAAAACAGGTCTGTTCAGCTCACCATCTTCTCCTACCACCTGTTCTCCGAATGTTTCTACGATTTTTTGAAAGCAAGGCTGCCCGCTTTTTTGTAATTCTTTTGCCACCTCATCAAGCTGACAAACTTTTGCCTTATATGTTTTTTCCAAATATCCAAGGACCTGACTCTTGCCCGAGCCAACGCCTCCTGTAATTCCTATTACTTTCATTTCATACTCCGCAATCATATCATATATCTATGATAATAATCTTCTGTTATTTTGCTTCGTACCAGTTATTACCATCGTGCATATCTACGATCAACGGCACTTTTAATTCTGCCGCATGCTCCATTTGGTCTTTTAAAATCGTCTGCACTTCTTCTACTTCATCCTGGTAAGCTTCAATCAACAATTCATCGTGTACCTGCAAGATCAATCTGGATTTCATATTACGTTTCTTTAATTCCCTGTTCACTCCAAGCATTGCTATTTTCATAATATCGGCAGCAGTTCCCTGGATTGGTGCATTCATTGCTACTCGTTCTCCAAAACTCCTCTGCATAAAATTGCTTGATTTCAACTCCGGTACCGGTCGTCTTCTTCCATATAATGTCACTGCATATCCATGCTCTTTTGCATTCTCCACAGATTCATCCAAAAATGTTTTGATTCCCGGATAAGTTTGAAAATAATTCTCTATATATTGTGCTGCTTCTTTTCTTGTAATACTCAAATCCTGACTTAACCCAAATGAGCTGATTCCGTATACTATTCCAAAGTTTACAGCCTTTGCATTTCTTCTCTGCAGATCTGTCACTTCATCAAATGGAATATGGAATACCTGAGATGCCGTAATCCTGTGAATATCTCTTGCCTCTCGGTATGCCTGAATCAACTGTTCATCCCCTGAACAGTGTGCCAATATACGCAATTCAATCTGAGAATAATCCGCATCTACAAAAACATATCCTTCTTCCGGAACAAACACCTTTCGAAGCAGTCGTCCAAGTTCTGTCCTGATTGGAATATTCTGCAAGTTCGGTTCTGTACTGCTAATACGTCCGGTAGCCGTGATCGTCTGATTAAAGGTTCCATGTATTCTTCCGTCTGTCTGAATAAAACCTGCAAGTCCGTCTGCATAAGTAGATTTCAGTTTTGTTAGCTGACGATATTCTAAGATCTCTGATACAATTGGATAATCCGGTGCCAGTTTATCTAATACATCTGCTGCTGTTGAATATCCGGTCTTTGTTTTTTTTCCATTCGGCAGCCCCATTTTCTCAAACAAAATCACACCCAACTGTTTCGGTGAATTAATATTAAATACCTCTCCTGCTTTGTCATAAATATTCTTTTCAAGCTCCACAATTTTACTTCCGAGCTGCTCACCATAAGTTTTCAAAGCGTCTGCCTCTATTTTCACCCCTGCATGCTCCATATCATACAAGGTAAATAATAATGGCATCTCGATCTCATCAAACAATTTTTTCATCTTTGTCTCATCGAGCTTTTTCTTTAATATTTCTACAGATGCAAATGCTGTGTACGCTTCATAACAAGATTTTGTTTTTTCATCTGCTTTTTCATCAATTATCAAATTTAACTGTTCTCTGGCAATATCTTCAAAATCATAATCATTTTTCAAAGGATTCAACAAATATGCTGCCAAAATCGGATCAAAACAATGTTCTTCTTTTTCCACAGAAATCAATGATAAATATTTTTTCAGATTACATAATACAAATGTGTCTACCTTCTTTGCAAGTTCTGTAAGCTTTCCAAACAGATAATCCATTGTCACTTCCATGTCTGCCGGAATGGTATAAATTTTTTCTCTATCATAAGCCAGAGAAATTCTTCCGTATCCGGACTCGTGTGCAAATAATGGCAGAACATTCCCCGCATCTTCTGAAATTCCGACTCCCACAAGCTTTGCCTTCATTGCTTCCGCAAATACCTGTTCAATCTCTGCTTTTTCTGTGATTTCTTTAAAATATTCTTCTACATCGTTCGAATCTGCCTCTACATCAAATCGTCCGAGAAGATTTTTAAACTGTAATCTCTGGAAATAATCATGTGCTTCCTTTGTATACATATTGCCATGTCTGGCAGCCTCCAGATCAAATGGCACATCTGCATGGATATCAATTGTAGCAAGTGTTTTACTCAGTACCGCCTGATCCCAGAATTCGTCCAGATTTTTGCTTGCTCTTGGCGGTTTTAACTCTGACACATGTTCGTGTGCATTTTCAATATTCCCATATTCTACAATAATCTTTGTTGCAGTCTTCTCTCCGATTCCCGGAACGCCAGGAATATTATCCGCGGTATCTCCCATCAATGCCTTTACATCAATAAATTCAGTTGGAGTCACGCCATATTTTTCCTTTACATCCGAAGCAAAGTAATCCTCTATCTCTGTACGGCCCTGCTTCGTCTTTGGAATCCTGATTTTGACATGTTCTGTTGCCAGCTGCAAAGTATCCCTGTCCCCCGAGATAATCGCCACATCCATCCCTTTCTCTTCGCAGGAATGTGATATTGTTCCAAGCAGATCATCTGCCTCTAAGCCTGCTTTCTCGATCGTTGCAATATTCATTGCCTGCAGTACTTCTTTAATAACAGGAACCTGCTGTCTTAGTTCTTCTGCCATTGGTTTTCTTGTACCCTTATACTCCGGATACATCTCATGGCGAAATGTCGGCGCATGTACATCAAATGTAACAGTAAGATATTCCGGCTGTTCTTCATCTAATATTTTAAACAAAATATTCAAAAATCCATATATTGCATTGGTATGCAGTCCTTCCGCATTTGTCAAATCCGGAACACCGTAAAATGCTCTGTTCAAAATACTGTGTCCGTCTATCAAAACAATTTTTTCACGCATATCATCTTCTCCATTCAATGGCCTTTTAAATTCAAAAAGGCAATTCTTTCGCTTTTATGAGTATACACTAAATCCGCTTGTTTTTAAAGGGGAAGTTCTAACAGAAAGTACTCTAAAACTTGAAGATTTTTAGTCCTTCTGCTATATTATATTGCGTAATAATTGCAGTCTCTTACTCTTATGACTGCAATCCATAAATTTAGATTTTTTTACCACAATAAAAGGAGACTCTTATAAATGGATGGAATTATTTTTGATGTAGACGGAACACTTTGGAACTCAACTGATGCTGTCGCAAAGGCATGGACAAAAGCGATTGAGGAGAATTCAGATTTAGACTTGATCGTAGATGCTCCACTGTTAAACAGAATATTCGGAAAGACAATGGATGAAATCTGCGATATTGTTTTCCCTATGCTTCCTTTAAAAGAACGCACACACCTCGGAGATTTATGCTTTGAATATGAAAATCAACTGCTTGCCGAAGAACCTTGCCCGGTATTTGACGGAGTTAAAGAAACATTTCAAAAACTCTCCAAAAAGCACAAACTTTTTATTGTCAGTAACTGTGCCTGTGGTTATATAGAAGTTATGCTTTCTACTTCCGGTCTGGATAAATATGTTACAGACACGCTTTGTTTTGGTCAGACAAACACATCCAAAGGCAAAACAATCCGTACCTTAATGGAACGTAACAACCTGAAAGATGTTGTTTATGTCGGTGACACACAAGGCGATGCCGATGCATGCAAAGAAGCTGATGTTCCCTTCATTTTTGCAGAATATGGATTTGGTGATGTTCCTGATGCAAAGACAAGAATCAAAGACATCACAGACCTGACAACACTTTTTTAATTCTGCCGGATAATTTAAGGTGCAACAAATATTACCTTTCATTTGTTGCACCTTTTATGTATTTTCCCGGATGATTCACCTATGCTTCTGTCACCGTTTTATTTTTTATAAATTTTTTCAGTATGATTTTTACATCTTTAGTTTCCGATAATTTTCTACATTACCGTAATCTTTATGAATTCCATCATCTTCATATAGTGTATATTGTGCACCTTCAAATCCAATCATTTTCAAATTTTCTGTATCCAGTTCTGCCACAGATTCCGCAGTTTCTGCCAATGGAATGCATTTTCCACTTCGGATAAATAATGGCACTTCATTTAATGCAACTTCAACATAATGATCGCCTTTTTCCAAAATTTCTTCCAAGATTGTTCCGTCTGATAAGAACTTGACAAACTTCATTGTCTCTGGAAGATAAACATAACGGCCTCGTGCATTCTGTTCGTAAACCGGTGCAATCATAATCTCATTTCCAAGCATTAACTGATCTTCTACACGAACAGCCCTCTTATCCTTTGGATATTCAAACGCCAATGGCTTAAAATACATATCGTCATTCAATGCAGCTTTCATATATTCACTGTACAAATATGGAATCAGACGGTATCTGACACCTATTACATGCTGAAAATCTTCAATCTGCTCAAATTGATAACATTCCTGCTCTCTTGTGCCCTTTGCCGCATGATCACGCATCAACGGTGTAAAGACACCTAATGCAAGATGGCGTAACAGCAAATCTCTTGTTGTATCTGCTCCAAATCCACCGAGGTCTGCTCCTGTATACAAGAAACCACACATATTCAAAGACGGCATCATTTTCAAATTTAACAAAATGTGTGACCACCAGGATTTGTTATCTCCTGTCCATATTCCACCATAACGATGCATGCCCACATACGAAGAACGCGAGAACATAAGAAAACGTTTCTCAGGATCAATCCGTTCAAATGCTTCTCCTGCTGCTCTGGTCATATTATACCCGAACAGATTGTGCACTTTGTCATGACGCACTTTCTTTCCATTTACAAGATGATAAAATCTACGATAATCTTCATGATTATTTGCAAGTCCAAATAATTTTCCACCTACTTCCCACAAGTTCACCTTGCCTTCTTCATCATCTGCAAATCGTCTTGCAACCTCCTTTGCTTCGGCAAGCCCTTCTTTTGAGTAGAAAATAGACGGCTCATTCATATCATTCCAAAAACCTTCAATTCCCTGCTCTGTCAAAAAACGATACTGGTCTCCAAACCATTTTCTTGCATCTGCATTCAATACATCTGGGAAATGTGTATCTCCCGGCCAAACTGCTGCCACAAAATCACTTCCGTCTTCGCGTTTGCAGAAGTATTGTTTTTCCACACCTTCTTCATAAATCGAATATCCATCTTCGACTTTAACACCTGCATCAATAATCGGTATCAAACGAATATTTTTATCTTTCATTTCCTGTACAAATCCCGGGAAATCTTTAAAGTTTTCCTCATTTAATGTAAAATCTTTAAAATCCTGCATGTAATCAATATCCATATATATCATATCCAATGGAATATGATTCTCACGATATTTTGCTGCCACTTCACAAAAATCTTCTTTTGTCTCATATCCCCATCTGCTCTGTCCGAATCCAAACGCAAATTTAGGTGGGATATAACTACGTCCGATTGCTTTGCGGAACTGTTTTACAATATCGTATGCATTTTCTCCTTCAAATACATACAAATTCAAATCCGCATTTTCACAGGATACTTTCATTGTATCCATTCGTGTATATCCAATATCAAATGTCAATGTTGACGGATAATCAAAGAACATTCCAAATGTCTGCTTGCCGCTCACAATAATAAAATTATGTGCCGCATATAAAGAACGTTTATCTTCTGTATGTTCCGGGTCATCTGAACAGTCACTGATATAACAATATCCTCTCTTATTAATTCCTCGATTTGCCTCACCAAGACCATAAACGATATCATCTTCATCCATAATATAAGTAAATACAAATCCTTCTTTCTGTGAAATAGTTCCGTACTTTGGATTTCCTTTTGTTGCATCAACCTTCTCTACGATTGCTTCTGTGTCAAATGGATTTCCATATTCATAACGCTTCATTTTGATTCCTCCCTAGTTTTATTTTCGTCACTTGTCTGATAAATGGTTGCCTTATAATCACAGTATATCGTTATGGGTTTGATATTTCTTGCAATATCCGCTATAATTATAACACAATATTGACTTTTTATAGGTGTTATAAATTTAATTGATACATTTGAAAGGACTTTGATTTATGTATAATAAAACTTATCTCGATACTTCCTTAAAGGAACATGCATCTCACGGAACCAAAAAGCATCCTATGATCGGACTCCACTTTGAATCAGGAAACAACTCATTTTATCCAAATCATTTCTTTGTGGAGCGCCACTGGCATCACACAATAGAAATCATCTTAATCCTCAAAGGAAGTTATGAATTTGAAATCAATCTGGAGCAATATATATTAAACGAAGGTGATATTGCTTTTTTAAATAGTGGGGATTTACATCAAATCACCGGGTTAAAAAAAGGCACCATACACGACGTATTCATTTTCAATCCTGAGCTTTTGGCTTTTCAATATTCTGATGCATTGCAGACAGATATCCTGCAGCCATTTATAAACCACGATAATATTTTTCCTCACGTATTACACCCAAATGATGCTCTTTATCCTGTGCTTTATCCACGGATTCAAAAAATTTTGCATGATTCTCTCTTGCAAACTGAGAATTGGTATATCTCCTGTAAATTGCAGTTATTGGAATTGATGAGCACGATGTATTTGCATCATTTTTTTCTTCAGAAAAATGATACACTTTCATCCTCTGACCGCCAGAAAATTGCACGCTACAAAAAACTTGTTTCCTATATGGAGTTGCATTATCCTGAACATATTTCTTTAGATAACCTTGCTGAAATCGCGGAATGTAACAGCCAATACCTATGCCGTTTTTTCAAAGATATCACCGGTATGCCGCCAATGAAATACCTGATTCAATACCGTATCGAACAAGCTTGTGAAATGTTGCGAGATACTACTAAGAGCGTACTGGAGATTAGTTTGGACTGCGGATTTGAAAATGTAAGTTATTTTATTCGAAAATTTAAAGAGCTGAAAGGATCTACGCCTCAAAAGTATCGACAACTTCAATGACTCCTATCCATTACCATTAATTATATATCAATTATTTTTAGTATATTGACTTTTTCGCAATAGGTGATATCATAATGATATCAAATAAATTTCATTCTATTTTAAAGGAGGAATCAACATGAATGAGAAAATATTGTCAACTAAAAAGAATGGAATGGGAATGCTTCTGCTTTTTTCTTTCCTTTATATGATTGCAATTGCCGGATGTATTTTTTCTGCTATATCCATGGGATTTTCAGTTACTGCACCTGCTATTACTGTATTGATTATCAGTATTATCTGGCTTAGTATTGGATGGGTTCCATTCCTCGGTCTGAAAGTCCTTAAACCACAGGAAGCTCTCGTACTTACTCTTTTCGGTAATTATGTGGGTACACTCAAAGAGGCCGGATTCTATTTTGTGAATCCTTTCTGTACAAGTGTAAATCCTGCTTCCAAAACAAAATTAAGCCAGAGTGGTGATGTTGATAATAATGCAAAGAAAAATGCAAACCTTTCTAACATTTTAGGAATTTCTACAACCGGAACAGCAGAAGAATCTTCAAGCAAAAAGATTTCTCTCAAAATTATGACACTCAATAATTCCCGTCAGAAAATTAATGACTGTCTGGGAAATCCAATTGAAATCGGGATTGCTGTCACATGGCGCGTAGTGGACACAGCGAAAGCTGTTTTCAATGTAGATAATTACAAAGAATATCTTTCCCTGCAATGTGATGGTGCTCTTCGTAATATTGTCCGCATCTATCCATATGATACTGCACCTGATGTAGATACAACGGGGGATGGTCAGGCAGATGAAGGAAGTCTGCGTGGCTCCAGTGAGATTGTTGCCGCGAGAATCCGCGAAGAAATTCAGAATAAAGTGTCCGATGCAGGTCTTGAGATTATTGAAGCACGGATCACTTATCTTGCTTACGCTCCTGAAATTGCCGCTGTTATGCTTCAACGTCAGCAAGCCTCTGCAATCATTGATGCAAGAAAAATGATTGTTGACGGTGCTGTCGGAATGGTTGAAATGGCTCTTAATCAATTAAATGAAAAAGATGTTGTAGAACTGGATGAAGAACGTAAGGCTGCTATGGTATCTAATCTACTGGTTGTTCTGTGTGGTAACCATGACACCCAACCAATTATTAATTCTGGAAGCCTGTATTAATTATGGCTGAAAAGGATAATAAAAAGAAACAAGTTCCTCTGCGTCTCTCCAACAAATTGTATGACGCAATTGCAGCCTGGGCAGAAGATGATTTTCGTTCTGTGAATGGTCAGATTGAATATCTTCTGACTGAATGCGTCCGACAACGAAAGAAAAATGGGAAATATGTTTCTGAACACCTGGATGAGCCGATTAATTTAGATATTTCTTAAAATCTTCTTTCCTTATCATAAGCATATTATATATTAATACGTACTTCAATCAAATTAAGGTAATCTAAAAAAGACATATCACCCGAAATCCATTTTCAGATGATATGTCTTTCACTAACTATTCTGCACAGTTGATAACCATAGCTGGAAGAACTGCAACGATTGGTGCTGTTGCAAATGTAACAAGACAGTTTCCTAAAATGAATACTGTAATATTTGCAGGTGCAATGATACGGATAATTGTTCCAACGATACCAATACCAGCTCCACCTACACCTCCACCCTTTGGAACAGTGAACAGTAAAATCATAGCAAGTAATGTAGGGATAATCATCCATTTCAGCCAAGGTCTTGCTTTTCCGTCTTTTGTATTTGTTTTATCTACCAGACGTCCCATTACAATATCTGAAATTCCATCTGTAATTTTTGAAATCAGAAGAATATTTCCTGCTACTATAGGATTCATTCCTACTTTATTTGTATAAAAGTAAGTCATCTGTCCGTTCATTGCATTAATTGCATTCATTGCTACCTGACCTGTGGAATCACCTGCATAATCTTTTGCAGATAGGCTATTAATTATATATCCTTTTCTTGCACTTTTTACTCTTTTTTTGCTATATGAATTTTATTTTAATGTAAACATTCGCCATTTGTTGCAATCACATTTTTATACCATTCAAAACTTTTCTTTTTGTAACGATTTAATGTACCACTACCATCATCATTTCGATCTACATAAATGAAACCATATCGTTTCTTGAGCTCTGCTGTTGAAGCACTTACCAGATCGATGCATCCCCAGGTTGTATATCCCATCAAGTCTACACCATCTTCAATTGCTTCTTCCATCTGCAGGATATGATCTTTCAAATATTCGATACGATAATCATCATTTACTGTCATCTCACCATTTGGACCTTCTACGAGTTCGTCCACGGCTCCAAGACCATTTTCTACAATGAAGAGTGGTTTCTGATAGCGATCCCACAGTGTATTGAGCACATAGCGAAGTCCCTTCGGATCGATCTGCCATCCCCAATCACTCGCCTTTAAATATGGGTTTGGCACGCCGCCGAGAAGATTTCCCTCTCCTCTGACATTTTTCTCAGGATCTGCTGTTGCGCAGACACTGACATAATAACTGAAAGAGATAAAGTCAACTGTATTCTTAAGAATTTCTCTGTCTTCATCCGTGATATTCAATGTAATATTATTTTCTCTCAAATATCGTTTTGCATATCCAGGATAATATCCTCTTACATGAATATCTGCAAACATCATGTTTTTATGATCCTGCTCCATTGCTGCGATCACATCTGACGGATCAGATGTTAATGGATAAACCGGCATACTTAAAATCATGCATCCTATTTTGAATTCCGGGTTAATCTCATGTCCAATCTTTGTTGCCCAGGCACTTGCAACGAGTTCATGATGGATTGCCTGATAAAGCTGACTTTGTGTAAGTTCATCTTTTGGCGTATTAATTCCACCGCTCATAAACGGAGATTCCAGAATTGAATTAATCTCATTAAATGTAAGCCAGTATTTCACCTTACCCTTATAACGTGTAAATACTGTTGTAACATATCTTTTATAAAATTCAACCAGATTTCTATTTACCCAACCATCATAATGCTCTGCCAGATACAATGGAGTTTCATAATGAGAAAGTGTAACTAATGGTTCAATCCCATATTTTGCACATTCATCAAACAAATCATCATAAAACTGCAGTCCTGCTTCATTTGGCTCTGTCTCATCACCTTTTGGGAAAATTCTGCTCCAGGCAATCGATGTACGGAATACCTTGAATCCCATCTCTGCAAACAACTTCACATCTTCTTTGTAACGATGATAAAAATCTATTCCCTGTAATTTCATATTATCTGCTGTCGGTTTGTCTGTCCTTGGTTCTTTGATACCATGTGGCAATACATCCTGTATTGATAATCCTTTTCCATCTTCGTTGTATGCACCTTCACACTGATTTGCAGCTACTGCGCCGCCCCATAAAAAATTCTTTGGAAACATTTTTAGCTCTCCTTCCCTTTATACAATTTCCACCTTCCGGAATAATTATAAGATTTCATACAATAACATTTTGATTCTGAATCATAATTAATCTCCTTTGCGTTTTTATTCCATTAACAGCGCCTTCAAATATTCGCCTTCCCGACGATTTTCCAACAATTCCATAAGCTCATTTACTTTATCCATACTGATCGTCTTTTCGCGAGATTTAATATGTACATAAACGGCACCGATCAAGTTAGCATCATTAAAGAACTTGCAGGTTGTCACCTCCGGTATCGGAAGTGTCCATGGAAAAATTCCATTAATCTTTGTCAGCTCTTCTTTTATTAACTGTAACAATAATGGCTGTTCGCTGATTCCACCACCGATTGCAATCTTTTCCGGGTCGAAAATATACTGATAATTGTGAATCTGCACCGCCAGCTTTTTGGCATGCTTTCTGATTCCTTCCAGTGCATGTTCATCTCCTTGATTCGCTAACGAAAATGCTTTTTCTCCACTTAACTTTTCCACTGGTATTCCTGTTTCTTCTGACACACTTTTTAAAAGAGCCGGTGCTCCTGCAGTTTCTGCCAGACAGTTTGACATCTTATATTCCCCCACACTGTCTGTCATCACATAGCTGAATTCCCCCGCCATAAAATTCTTTCCACTTACAACTTCACGATTGCGAATAACTGCTCCTCCAACTGCGGTACCACACACAATTACAACTGCATTTTCACAGTCTTTCAAAGCACCTTTCCACAGTTCTGCAACTGCCGCACATTTCGCATCATTTTCTACCGTCACTGGAAGTCCTGTTTTATTCTGCAGAATCTCTACTATATTCACATTACTGATATAACGCAGACTTCCGCCTGTATACATAAATCCTTTTTTAGAATCAATAATTCCAGGCATACTAAGTGCTATCCCCTCTAAAACACAGGACTTTGATACCTCTTGATAAATTCCAACTAATGAATCAATAAATTCATCAAAATTTTCCTGCGGTGTCGGTATTTTATTTTTTTCAACAATCATACAATCGTCTGTAATGACTGCATATTTTATAAATGTTCCTCCAACATCAATTGCTAAATAATTCATCTTGCTTCCTCTTCAAACCTATTTCAATTTTTCTTTATCATAGATAATGTTTCCTTCTCCACCATCTACACGTTCAAATCTTTCGTTCGCTTTCTTAGCCACAAATGCATGGTGTCCCATAAATTCAAACGGGATATCATCTGCCTTTCCATCAAGAATCTCATCACACACTTCTATCACATGGGCAATCATATCTTTCGACGCTGTCATCACATGATGGCAAAGATAGGTCGTATCATATCTTCCTTCCAGTTTTTCTTTTACCTGAATCAGATTTTCTCTGTATTCATTTACAGACAACGAATTTTCATCAAAAAGGAACGTAGAGTTATTGCATGCATCTCCAAGGATCAAAGCTCGCTCTTCTGGAATCAACATCACCATTGTTCCATGAGTATGTCCCGGAAGTGCATATACTTCGATATGCACTCCTCCGAGATCAAAACTCTGTTCATCTGTTAATTCCTTAAAATCTGCCGGTGAAGGCTTAACATAATCATCTTCTGTAAATGCAGGAAGATTTCCTCCCAGATTCGCCTGAATGTATCCGATTCGTTCTTCCAGCGGACTCATTTTCTCATATACTTCTATATCTGCTGAATTCATATATACTTCATCAAATTCCGGTGCACCCAACGCATGATCCACATGTCCATGCGTCAACAAAACTGTGATCGGTTTCTCTGTCAGATTTTCAACAAACTGTCTTAAATGACCAACTCCAAGGCAAGTATCAATCAAAACTGCCTTGTCCTGTCCTTCAACAAGATACATGATTTCTCCTGTCATGCTTCGAATTGCTATCATAGTTTCGTTTATTTTCTCTGATTTATAATATTCAACCATATTAATCCTCCTCGACAAGACTTGTAAGTTCTTTGCTTAATTCGTCAATTTCTTCCGGTCTGAATCCCATGAATGTCAATCGTTTCATTGTATCCAGGCTCTCGAAGAAGTAGTCCTGATTTCCTGTAGACAAGAAATGCATCAGCATTGGAGATACTCTTTCGATGATTGCCATTGCCTTTTCATCTTTCATCATATCTTTAAACAATGTTTTCTTTGTATATCTGTGTCTCAAATCTTCTGTTGGCTGATAGTCATACACATGCACACCGGCTCCAACTTCTTCCACTTCACCTTCATAGAACGGAAGTCCAATTACTGCATTACAATTGAATGGAACTTCAATCTCTGCGTGAACAGAACCATCTTTATTGATCTTCCACTCCACACGATACTGTCCGTAAACAGAATCATAAGACATCTTCATAAATCCAAGCTTTCCATTCATAAGCGGTGTGATCAATGCTTTCTTAAATCCTGGCTCAAGTGCCTTTAATCCTGCAACGTCACGATACAGATATTCTACGATTGCACCATATGCATAATGATTCAGAGAATTCATCATTGTTCCACTGAGCATTCCATTATCCAGTACAGAGTTCCAACGCTCCCATACAGTAGTTGCTCCCAGTTCAATACAGTGCATCCAACCTGGATAATCTTCCTGCATCAGGAAGTAGAACGCCTCTTCTTCCATTCCATTTTCTGCCATCACTTTACACATAATCGGAGCCCCGACAAATCCACCTTTTAACTTATAACAGTCTTTGAACAGTCTTCCTTTCAATCCTTCTACAACCAGTTCTTTTTCTTTGTATACACCAGAGTACAAGGAAACCAGATATCCTGTCTGTGTATCAATTGCCAGTCGACCGCTCTCTGTAAAATATTCACGTAAAATTGCAGCATAAATGTTTTTGTAAAGTTCATTGTATTTCTTCGCATCTACTTCAAGGTCAAGAATTTCTGCAGCTTTTGCCACTTTCTTAACAGACATAGAATAATAACATGAACCAATGAAATATTCATCTGTTCCACCTTCCATACTCTGCTCAGTACGTCCATCCAATGCAAGCCAGTCTCCCAACTGATTTCCAAAATCATATAAATATTTCTGGCCTCTTGCCTTATCCTGCTCTGTAATCCAGTCTACCCAGTCTTTCATCATCGGGTAATTTTCTTTTAACGCCTCTTTATCTCCATAATATTCATACAATGCTTCCGGTAAAAATGTGGCAATATCACTCCAGACACTACTTGCAATTTCTGTACCGGGCATAAATACCGGAATCACTCCTGGAAGGATTCCACCAGCCTTGTTCTGTGCCAGGCGCAGATCATGAATAAATTTCTGGTAAAATGCTGCTGTATCCATGTTGTAAGCTGCTGTACGGCAGAATACCTGTGCATCTCCGCACCATCCAAGACGCTCATCTCGCTGCGGACAATCGGTCGGGAAATCCAGAGAGTTGGATTTCTGTCCCCACATTGCATTCAGGAACAAGCGGTTCACACCTGCATGTCCAGTCTCGATTTTTCCTGTTGTATCCATCTCTGAATAAACTGCTTTACCAAGAATATCTGTTTTTGTCAGTTCACCTTCCCATCCCTGTACACAAACGTAACGGAATCCAAAATAAGTGAAGGAAGGTTTTACCAGTTCTTCTCTTCCATCTGAAATGTATACGAACTGTGATTTTGCAGAACGATAGTTCTCGTTGTAGAAGTTTCCATTCTGAAGAATTTCTCCAAAATCAAACACTAATTTTGTTCCCTTTTTCTGATGGTTTGTAAATGTAATATATCCAGCAAAATTCTGCCCAAAATCAAGTACCGTTTCTCCTGCAGGAGTATGGATGATTTCCTTCACTGACATATCTTCCATTTCTTTTACCGGAAGGCTGTATCTTGGAATCAGTTTTCCAATTTTGATTGTCTCATCTGCAAGAACCGCTTTTTTCTCTGCATTTTCTTTTCCATCCCACAGCAGATGATTGATGATTTCTCCGTCATAAATACTGTTATCTTCAATATCTGATCCCGTATAATTCCATGTGTCGTCTGTTGCAATTACCTGCTCTTCTCCATCTGTATAAGTAAGGTGAAGCTCTGCAATCAAAAGAAAATGACTTCCAAAGTTCTCTTTCTGTCCTGCCAGACCAAATTTTCCTTTATACCATCCATTTCCAAGAGAAACTTCCAGCTTGTTTTCTTCCTTTATTTCATCTGTCACATCAAATGTCAGATACTGCTCTTCCTCATGATAATCGCTGTAATAAGGTGTCAGAACTTCATTTCCGATCTTCTTGCCATTCAAATGTGCTGTGAAAAGACCAAGACCGCTGATGTAGAGCTTTGCTGATTCTAATTTCTTCTCGCCCGTTTTTTCAGCTTTAAATGTCTTTGTAAATGTTGGAGCAAATTTATCGTCTTCTGCTGTTGTGATCCACTTTGCAGTCCATGGCTCCTCCATCTTTGCAGTCTCAAAATAGACAGGTTCGCTAACTGCGCTCTCCCTCTGCTCATTCTCAACTGTTACACGCACATAGTATCTGGTCCGAGGTTGTAGAGTAATCTCCAGCTTCTCGGAAGCAGCATTCAATTCAGTGCCTTCTTTTTCTGCTACGATTGTCTGGAATTCTTTGTCTGTTGCTACTTCGATTTTCGCATTTTTTTGTTCCTTCGCTTCTGTATTCCGTACTTTCCAGGACACTCTGACTGTGTCAAATTCAAATCCCTCTGGATTCTTCATTCCATTAATTTTAACATCTGTTATCTGCATATTATACTTTCCTTTCTACATCTACCTAGCCGAAAATCCCCACATCATAATTCTGATCTGGGGATTTTTATCTTTTTACTTCTTATGCTGAAGAATTGTCATCAATCAACTTTCTGCAATTACTCTGCTGTTTCCATTTTCTTTAAATCTCTTTCGCAATGATAGAAAAGAACCAGAATTGCAAAAGTAATCATTACCATGATAAATGGAAGCCAATTGTAAAGGAAATTAACTGCTGTTGTTACGCTTTCTGGCTGTGTAATTCCCTGCGCATCGAGTGCTCCATCATATCCTGCTCCATTAAGTACCCATCCAAATACTGCTGTACCAAGACCAAGACCAATCTTCTGTGCTGCTGAAACACCTGCATTACCAAGCCCAACTGTATCAATTCCTGATATCTTTGTTCCATATGCGATTGTGTCTGCTACCATTCCAAGTGCCATACCACCGGCCATACCAACGCCGCAGCCTTTCAGTACGTTGCATACGATCATAACAATTGTGTTTGATCCACCAAGGAGTGCAAATCCAAGGAAACCAGCTCCCATAACAACCATACCCATTTCGTAAACTCTTGTTTTTCCAAACTTCTTCATAAAGAATGGTGTAACAAACATAACTGCGAACTGAGCAATAGAAATTGAATTTGATACCCAGCCATACTGTCCCATATCATAAAGAACATACTGACAATAATATACATTACCCATTGCATACATGATAACTACAAAGAATACTACAAAACTTGCAATTGTAACAATCACCCAATATTTATTCTTTAAAAGAGCTTTTACTGTTTCGATCGTACCAGCTTCTTTACCTTTCTTCTGAGCTAGTGCATCGTTTCCTGAATTTGTATTCTCTGTTGTATTCACTCTTTCTTTTGTTGAGAAAACACTATAAATAGTGATTATGATCATTGCGATACAGTAGATCAGCATCGTAATTGTGAACGCTCTCTGTGTATAAATTGTTTCTGTGCTGTCCGTGAACTTTGCAAGTAATACAACAAATGTTGAGTTAACTACTACATTTCCCAAAGTCTGGAAAATCTGCTGAAGGTTTCCAAGAAATCCTCTCTCGTAAGGGTTTGCTGTTACAAGAGAAATCATTGAATAATATGGTACTAACATTCCTGTAAGACATACCGCATTTACAATGTTATACAATAAGAAAACATATATGTACTGTGCCATTGACGGGAAGTTCTGCGGTACAAAGAACAGTAACATGGTTGTGACTCCAAACGGAATACACATACGTAATAACCAAGATCTTCCTTTTCCTAATTTTGATTTTGTCTGATCCACCATACGACCAACAATTACATCTGAAATTCCATCAAAAACTTTTGATACAGCGAAAATTGTGGCAATAATACCAGCGTTCAGTCCGACTGTACTGGTAAAATAAATTGTTAGGAAAGAACCGATAATACCGTTGATCATATTAAAGGCGAATCCTCCTGCCCCATAGCCAATACGCTCGCTCCATGCCAATTTGGCGTTTGGATCATTGTGTTTGCTTGCTAAACTAAACATCTCTCATTCTCCTTTGCTTTGTTTGATGAGCTTAGTATAATTTAGATTTCGTTTTAGTTATATCGTTTCTTTGTCTTTTTTATCCTTTTTTTGCTCTTCATTATTATTCTTTCAATTATTTTGTTATCGTGAACTATTCCTCTTTATCTATAAGTCGATTTTCTTCATTTACCTGCTTTGAAAATACTCTATCGGTTGATTCTGTTCCCGATATTGTTTCGGCGACATCATATATTTTTCCTTGAATATCTTTCCCATGTAGCTTTGTGACGGAAAATTTACATATTCTGCAATTTTAGAAATCGACTCCTCCGAATATTTCAGAAGATTTGCCGCATGCCCCAACCGTACATCTACAATATAATCCTGCAATCGTTCTCCCGTTTCTTTTTTGAACAGTCTCGATAAATAAGTCTCACTCAAACCCAGCGTATCTGCTATCTCTGATAAATATATTTTCTCGCGATAATGCTTCTCCACGTAATCACGACAACGTTCTACATAACTGGAGGTTTTCCTTAACTTTTTCTTCTTCACCTGCTCTGTAAGTTCTTCTATCGCATGATCTCGATATTTTATAATCTGTGCAATATCCTTGCATCCATCACTCTTTTGAATATAAAAATCACTGATTCGATATGCGACTGATGGTGATATTCCCCCTTCAATCGCTGCTCTTGTCGTCAATGTGATTGCAACAATGGCAACATTTCTCCAATGATTCAACTCCCTTGTTGACAATTTTCCAAGTTCTGAATCCATATTTCTCGAATACTGAATTGCATCTTCGCTTCTTCCATCCCTTACACTATCCAGCAATTTTCGTTCTTCCTGATACGTATGATGGTAGAGTTCTTCTTCCCCCTCTTTCATATCAAAAAGAATCTGATCATGTTCTTCTTGTTCTTTTGTCTCTGCGACCAAATGATTTGCATAAATCAAATCATTATCAATATATTCTTCTTGAAGTAATAATTTCGCCACCACTTCAACAATATCCAGCACCTCTGCGAACGAAAAATGTACCAGTCTTTTTTCCTGTGCCTCTACTATCCCATAACTACGATAAAACCGATGCAATTCTACCCGCTCAATCAACCGGATACTCATCGGTCCAATCAGATAATTTACATTTTCTGCTTGTATGCATGCAAAATACACAGAATACTCGTCTTTATAAATGTATGGAAGTTTCTGTTTTGATGCCTCATGAATCAATTTAGCACGTAGTTCTCCACTGCACGCAATTGGATTCAATTCACTATGCTCTTGATAGCTTTTAACAGAATCCTTTTCTACACGAAATACCCCTACATTCATCAAAATAGAAATGCGTGTTAATAAATAATCCATAAGCCCCTTTACCCTTTCGTCTTTTTACTACTTTCATCATATCGTAGTTAAAATATTTTTTCTATAACTTTTCTTTTTACTATTACAAAAGAAGGTTCTTTCATCATTTTAATATATACTAGAAATACCCTGGCAAGCACACTATCTTTCGACTCCGTAACTTGCACAGGATATTTTTAACTCACTCTATTTTTTTAGTTCCGTATTCCACAATTTAAAACTACTAAAATCTACTGTTCCGTATTCCACTACAAAATAAAGAGCATGTTTTCCGGTGATATAAGCAAATTCTGTCTGATATTCCTTCCATCCCTTACCGTCAGACTGTATTCTTGCCATTTCTTTTCCTTCTGGTGAATCAATTTTTACTACTACTTCACCCGATCCACGAAGCTCCGCCTCTATCATGTTCTCCTCAGAGAAGAGAAAATACTTAAATCCAGCTATCGTTCCTTCTCTCATGTTGTTTATAAATGGCTTCAACCCATGTTCGCCCTCTTTATCAGGTTCTTCTGTAATATATGGCCATTCCTCCGGCAGTTCTGGTTTATCATCAGGATTCATCCAAAATAAAACCTTATCAACCTTTTCACGTTCTCCCTGCGTCAGGTGACATGCAATATAAGCTGGATATCTTCCAGCAGCTCTGAGCGGACCGCCATTTAATCCACAGCTTGTAATCTCTGACTGCAAAATTGTTCCATCGGAAAGCATCTGCACTTCCTCTGCACATCCCTGTCTGCTAAAGGAAGTTCCATGTGTCTGTCTATGCCAGAATATGTAATATTTTCCCTTGACTTCAACTAATCCTCCATGGTTATTTCCCATATAATTAACAGGCATCTGATTTCCTTCAAAGCCTATATCTCCATTTGATACGAGAACCCCCTGATACTGAAAAGGTCCGGAAGGTGAATCACTAATTGCATAACATAATTCATGTACCTGACTACTTGAATATACAAAATAGTACTTCTTTCCATATTTTCGAATACTAGATGCCTCAAAGAAAGGATGTTCTTCGAATCCTGTTCCTTTTGCCGCATCTTGCCCTGGTACTATACGTACTGGCTTACTGATCACCGTGTGCATATCGTCTGCCAGCTTCATCATCATAGCCCATTGTGCCTCTCTCTGGTTAAATTCATGACCAAGAAACGGTGCAAAACCATAATAAAGATAATTTCCTGTTTCATCGCAATATATTGCCGGATCAAACATATTTCCCTCTGTTGGAACAGATTGATTCTCGTATCTGACATACTCTAAAAATGAAAATGGACCTGCTGGTGAATCACTTACAGCCACAGATATGACATTAACACCACCCAGTGCATAATACAGATAAAACCGTCCATCCGGTCCTTGTGCCACATCTGGTGCCTGCATTATCAGTTTTCCTTCTTCATCCCACGGAGCAAGCTGATACTCTGGTAATTTTCCTGCATAAGCCGCCCCATTTATCGGATCCTGCTCTTTTTTATAAATAACGCCCTCATATTTCCAGTCACTCAGATCATCTACCGGTGCACTCCAGCAGACGTAGTCCTGTACGCAGAATGATTCTCCACCTAATGCATCATGGCTTCCATATATATATAATCTATCGCCAAATACATGTGGTTCCGCATCTGGAATCGTTTCCCAGAACGGAAGATATGGGTTATATACTTGATGTTTCATATGCTTTTTCTCCTATTCTAAATCCAATTATTAAATAAATATCGCATAGCAGGTAAGATAGATCAATATTTTGATACCCTCTACCGCTTCTACTTATATATATCATAACCCAAAGTCTATTTCTTTATATCTTTATTTTGTTAATTCTATCTTTATTTTGCATCTTTTTCAACTATCTTTTCACAAAACAAAAAAAGGAAATGATTTAATCTTTACACCTAAACCATTCCCTCTTATTTATAAACTAATTACTGACCACACATCTCTGCAAAAGCCACTAAAGCTTCCTCATCAGTCTCATATTCACCTGCAACATAGTTATTTACATCTAAATACCAGCTTTCAACTATCTTCCAGGTAATGTCTCCTTCATTCACGCCTTTCATCTCTACTTTTTCAGGATTTAAAATATTCTTATAAACATCTAAATCCTCATTTTCAACTGCCACCGACGGAATTCCTTTTATGTTTGCCATCGTATTCATTTCATCTTTTGTAGTCAGGAAACAATTCTGGGACACCGTCTTCATTGATTCAACTGTTCTGATAAAATCTGCTTTTTTAACCTCTTCCTGTGACTTCGAAATATATCCCGAGTAAATCCATGCTGCAGTTATCATCGCCAAAACCAAGAGAATATTGCATATAATTAAAATTGCTTTGCTCTTTTTAGCTTTTGTTTTCAATGTTTTTTCCTACTTTATTCATTTATCTTATATTCGGATATTATAGCATATATATATGTTTACTACAAACCAAAAAAGGTCCACCGGACCTTTTTGTCGTATGCATGGCAACAAAAAAATCCCAGAAACACCATTATCGGCATTCCCGGGATTAAGTTCAATGCGGATGGAGGGACTTGAACCCTCACGAGGTCACCCCCGCAAGATTTTGAGTCTTGTGCGTCTGCCATTCCGCCACATCCGCTTGTGATTCGTATCAGCTCCGAACCGAGATTTATAATAACACAGTAAATTTACTTTTGCAATAGTTTTTTTGAAATTTTTTCTATTTTTTGCAAAAAATATGTAATTTAATAAATTTCATATTATACTGACTTGAAAAGTATATTCCATTTTTGTCCAGAATTACTGCTCATATAATGTTGTGAGCAGTAATTAGGACAGACAAGTGACCAAAAGTACAGTGAAACTTTTTTGATCACACTGAATTCAATTTTTAAATATCCAATGCTGCATGATACCCTTCATAAACCGCATTTGTAATCGTAGATACTTTTCCGGCATCTCCAATTACTGCCACATATGGTGCACAATCACGCAATGTATCTACTATATCTGTTCTGGAGTGCTGCCCCAATGCACAGATTACACTTGTACCCGGTACAAGAATCTGCTCTTTTTCTTCTGTTTCACAGATGATTCCTTCTTTTGTCACTTCCATACCTCTGCATCCGGTATGTACCGTCACATATTTATCGATTTCTTTTAATAACAGAGGACGATGACGTACATTTGCATCCGGTGCCAGTTCATTTCGCATCTCTACCAGATGTACTTCTTTTCCTTCCATACCAAGATGAATCGCACACTCGCATCCTGCAAGACCGCCACCAAATACAACGACTTTGTCTGTTACCTTTTCTTTCTGTTTGTAATAATCATTTACAATAACAACATTCTCACCATCCAGTCCCGGAATCGGAGGTACGATTGGCTGAGAACCAACTGCAATAATTAATGCATCTGCATTTTCCTGCTCTGCATATTCTGCTGTTACTTCTGTATTCAAACGAATTTCTACACCTGCATTTCGTGCAAACTTCTCATATGTTCCTGTCAGTTCATACATTTCATGTTTAAATGGAAGTGCCTGTTCGCTTTTCAATATACCGCCTAATTGGGCTTCCTTTTCACAGAGGATTACCTGATGTCCTCTCCTTGCAGCAGTATAGGCCGCATACAATCCTCCCGGACCGCCACCCGCAACAAGCACTTTTTTCTTAGTTGCTGCCGGCATTACTTCGTCGCCTTCCATCTCTCTTCCGATCAATGGGTTCACTGTACATCTTCTTGTTGATGTTGCAGCTCTCTCTGCCATACAAGTAAAGCAACGCAAACATTTTACGATTTCATCATCACGATTTTCCATCACTTTTCTTGGAAGGAACGGATCTGCCAAAAGTGCTCTTGCCATATACACAACATCTGCTTTTCCCGAAGCAATAATTTCCTCCATCTGCTCCGGATCATTCAATGCCCCAATTGTAGCAACCGGAATAGATACATGTTTTTTGATTTCTGCTGCAAGATATACATTACAACCATGCTCTTTAAACATGGATGGATGTGTATCTCCGAATCCTCTCTGATATGTTCCTGCGGATACATGAAGCAAATCAATATACGATTCTAACTTCTGTGCAATTCGCACACCTTCTTCCAAATCATATCCACCTTCAAACAACTCTGATCCACTCATACGGAATTCGATTGGGAATCCCGGTCCCACAGCTTCACGCACCGATTGCAGTACTTCTTTTGCAAGACGACATCTATTCTCCAGACTTCCTCCATATTTGTCTGTACGTTTATTAAAATATGGCGATAAAAACTGATTCAACAGCCATCCATGACCGCCATGAATCATAATCATTCCAAATCCGGCACGTTTAGCAAGTGCCGCTGTCTGACCATAAGCTTCGACAATTTCCCGAATCATCTCTTCTGACAATGCTTTTACTTTGACTCCGTCCGCACGGACTGTATCACATGCGCCCCACTGATGCATCTCATGCTGTTTTGTTTTATCGGTCATATATGTTCCTGCATACATACCGGAATGTGATAATTCCAGACTCGGTACTGCTCCATGTCTGTGAATTGCATCCGCCGTATAGGTTGCTGCTGCCAACGAGTTTAAAATCGTAGTATCCAGATGATATGCATGTGAACCATCTGTTTTCGGATGTACCATACATTCACTTACTGTAACCGCTGCCGCTCCTCCTTTTCCTCTCAACTCGTAAAATGCCGTAGATTTCGGTCCAATACATCCATCATTTGTAATATCTGTTCCACCCATCGGTGCTGAAAACATACGATTACGGAAAGTTACTCTTCCAATTGTAATCGGACTGGATAAATGTGGAAATTTTCGTTTCATATTTTTCCTCCTTGTGTTTTTCCAAACATATTTCTTTGTTAACCTTATAATATCAAAAACAGGTACTCCATTCCTATCAATAGAAATGGAGTACCTGTCAATAAAATGTTGATATCACTATTTTGCCCTTTTTACATAATCTGTGCTAATCGTTCCACTAAGAATCTCACCTGTTCATTCTTCCGATATATCATAGATACCTTCCATGGTATGGCGTCCTGCAATTCAATTCTTCGAATATCAGGATATAACCGGTCTGTCTTATGAATATCTGCATCAATCCCAAGTCCCAATTTCTCATTACAGAAACGATAAATAAGCTGACTTTCCATTGTATTGATAATGATATTCGGCACAAATCCAAAATCACCACACCGCTGCATAAAACTATGATAACTGAAATACTTTTGATTTAATGAAATCAACGGCTGTTCTTTCAACTCTTCTATACTTAGCCTTTCTTTCTCATAAAACGGATGCCCCGGATATACCAGAACATTCATTTTGCCTTCGTATACGACACAACTTTCGATCTCATTTCCCGGAATTGTTCCGATAATAAATCCGATATCTAACAATCCTCTGTTTACTTGTTCTGCTACCTCCTGATTTTCCAGTTCTTCCCACTGCACAGACACATCTGGCATCTCACTTTGAATCGCATTTAACTTTTTTAGTGATACAAGATTCAATACACCACACGCAAATCCGATTTTTATTTTTCGCTGTCTGCTATTCATTTTCTGCAAATGATACTTCATGTCTTCTAATTGATATAGTAACTCCTGACTCTGTGCATAAAAATAATCCCCACATTCCGTAGGTACCATCCCGCCCTTTGTCCGTTCAAATAATGCAATCTGCAACTCTTCTTCCAGTTTGTGAATAATCCGACTCAATCCCTGTGGTGTAATAAAAAGCTGTTTTGCAGCCTGATTGATACTCCGCTCCTCATAGACAAGTCGAAAGCTTCTGATATCTTTTGTGTCCATATTTACACTTTATCCCTCTTTATGCTATACTTTGACATGTTCATCTATTCAGATTATGACACTAAATCTATTTTACTACAAGGAGAATTTTCATGAATACCATTATTACAATCGAACCGACGATTTCTATGTTTCTGATTGTCTGTCCGTTTTTATTTCTCGCTGGGTTGGTTGACGCAATCGGCGGCGGAGGCGGTCTGATCTCGCTTCCAGCCTATCTGATTGCCGGACTTCCTACCCATACTGCGATTGCAACTAACAAACTTTCATCAACCTGCGGGACTACCCTTGCAACCGCCCGCTTTATCAAGAATGGCCTGGTAAATTTTAAATTAGCAGTTCCATCCGTTATTATGGCAATTATCGGCTCTGCCATCGGAGCTCATATTTCTCTGATTATTCCCGAAAAAATAATGATGCATGTACTGATTGTCATTCTGCCGATTGCTGCGTTTTTTGTACTAAACAAAAAGCTGTTCCATGATAATGAAAACGATGTTATTACACTTGATAAACGTACTTATCTCACTGCTTCCATTGCTGCTTTTGTGATTGGAATGTATGATGGATTTTATGGTCCGGGAACCGGTACATTTTTAATTATCTCCTTTACTGTATTTGCTAAACTTAGTATTAAAACAGCCAATGCACAGGCAAAAGTTATTAATCTTACAACCAATATCACTTCTTTAGTCATATTCTTTTTAAACGGGCAGGTACTTATCCCTCTTGGAATTGCTGCTGCCCTTTGTAATATGCTTGGAGGTTATCTTGGCGCAGGAATGGTAATGAAAAGTGGAGCTAAAATTGTTCGTCCTAGTATTTTACTTGTACTATTTCTGCTCCTGCTGAAAATCATCATATAGGGACGGAGTTTTCCGGCTCTTTTCCGATGGAAAAAGCCGGAAAACCCCGTCCCTATTCTGTCTATTCGGATTTTCAATGTCAATAATGACCTATTTTTTACACAAAAACATATCTAAACAATTTATTTGAGTAATGCTATTATAATACACGTAGCAAGGGAAAAGAAATTTTCCAAAACAATTATGTAAGATAAGAAAAGGAGATATATTATGTTTGATTTTGCATTAACACCAGAAATGTCAAAAGAATTTTTTAACTATCAGGAAGAATTATTAAATAAAGTAGTTTCTTCAATCAAAAAATATTTTTCAGAAAATTGTGAGACAATTGTCAAGGGGCTTGCATGTATGAATGGTAATTTTTCTGGATATATGTACAGAAAGTAAGATGCCATGGCTGAAAATATTTTAATACTCAACAAATAAGGAGTAGAATTCCATTATAAGAATTCTGCTCCTTTTATTTTTTGTCTATTTATTATTTTACAAGTAAAGATTTACCTGTCATCTCAGCTGGCTGTTCCATTCCCATCAATTCGATTAATGTAGGAGCGATATCTGCCAGACATCCACCTTCTCTTAATTTGTATGCAGGATCTGCATTTACAAGAATAAATGGAACCGGATTTGTTGTGTGAGCTGTAAATGGCTCTCCAGTTTCATCATCGATCAGCTGCTCTGCATTTCCGTGGTCTGCACAAATAAACATCTGTCCATCTACTTCTTTGATGGCATCTACTGCTTTGCCAACACACTCATCAACAGCTTCAATCGCTTTGATTGCTGCATCTTCTACACCAGTATGTCCAACCATATCCGGATTAGCAAAGTTGATGATAATTACATCATACTTATCAGATTTGATTGCATCTACCAATTTATCGCACACTTCGTATGCACTCATCTCAGGTTTCAAGTCATATGTTGCTACCTTTGGAGATTTTACAAGAATTCTGTCTTCTCCTTCATTTGGCTCTTCTACTCCACCATTAAAGAAGAATGTTACATGTGCATATTTTTCTGTTTCTGCAATACGAGCCTGTTTCAGACCATTTTTTGCAAGGAATTCTCCAAATGTATTTGTAATTTCATCTTTTACAAATGCAACCTGTTTGTTTGCGATTGTAACATCATACTCTGTAAAGCAAACAAATGTTGTTTTTACTCTTTCTCCTCTTTCGAATCCTGTAAATTCATCATCGCAAAGAGTTCTTGTGATCTCTCTTGCTCTGTCAGGGCGGAAGTTAAAGAAGATAACAGAATCATTTTCTTTGATTGTTGCGAGTGGTGCACCGTCTTTTACAATGACTGTTGGAAGTACAAATTCATCTGTCACATCATTGTCATAAGATGCCTGAATTCCTGCTGTAGCAGACTCAGCTGTCTCGCCTTCCCCTTTAACGATTGCATTGTAAGCTTTTTCCACACGATCCCAACGATTATCACGATCCATTGCATAATAACGTCCTGATACGCTTGCAACTGCTCCAACACCAAGTTCTTTCATCTTAGCTTCTAACTGCTCTACATATTCTTTTCCTGATGCCGGAGGTGTGTCACGGCCATCAAGGAAGCAATGTACATATACTTTTTCAATGCCTTGTTTTTTAGCGAGTTCAAGAAGTCCAAATACATGTTCAATATGGCTGTGTACTCCACCATCAGACATCAATCCCATTAAATGAAGTGCAGAATCATTGCTTTTTACATTCTCACAAGCTGCAAGAAGTGCTTTATTCTCAAAGAAATCTCCATCCTGAATTGCTTTTGTAATCTTTGTAAGATCCTGATATACAATTCTACCTGCTCCCATATTCAGATGTCCTACTTCTGAGTTACCCATCTGTCCATCCGGAAGTCCTACAGCCATTCCACTTGCATAGCCTTTTACAAATGGATATTCTGCCATAAGCTTATCCATAACCGGAGTTTTACCTTCAGCAACAGCATTGCCTTTTTCTTTATCATTCAATCCATATCCATCAAGAATCATCAATACGGTTGGTTTTTTACTCATTATATGTGTTTCCTTTCTATCTTTAAGGTAACAGCAATTGTGGAGAGCCTGTTCGACTCCCCACGCCAATGCTTTTTAATTATTTGTAGTTAACAATTTTTCCAAAATCAGCTTTGAGGGAAGCTCCTCCAACAAGACCTCCATCGATATCTGCCTGAGCAAATAACTCTGCTGCATTACCAGCATTTACAGATCCGCCGTACTGAATACGAATTGCCTCAGCTGTAGCTTCATCATAAACTTCAGCGATGCAAGCACGGATTCCTGCACAAACTTCTTCAGCCTGCTCTGTTGTAGCTGTTTTTCCTGTTCCGATAGCCCAGATTGGCTCGTAAGCGATAACTGCTTCTTTAGCCTGATCTGCTGTTACATTCTGGAATCCAACTTTAACCTGCTGGCGGATAAAGTCCATTGTAACACCCTGTTCTCTCTGCTCAAGAGTTTCTCCACAGCACATGATTGGTGTAAGACCATGCTCAAATGCTTTAAGAACTTTTTTATTTACATCTTCGTTTGTCTCTCCGAAGTAATCTCTTCTCTCAGAATGTCCAAGAACAACATATTTTACTCCTGCATCTACAAGCATTGCTGGAGAAATCTCTCCTGTGTAAGCTCCGCTCTCTTCGAAATACATGTTCTCAGCACCAACCTGGATGTTTGTTCCTTTTGTTGCTTCCACAACAGGAACGATGTCGATTGCTGGTACACAGAATACAACATCAACTTCTTCATTTGCTACTAATGGTTTTAATTCTTCTACAAGTGCTACTGCCTCACTTGGAGTTTTGTTCATTTTCCAGTTTCCTGCTACAATTTTCTTTCTTGCCATTTTATTGGCCTCCTCATCTATTTTTTGTTAAAACAATTTTATTGTTCAAAATCATTTGCTGAATAACAGATAATTAACGATCATTTGCTGCTGCAACACCTGGTAATTCTTTTCCTTCAAGGAATTCCAGAGAAGCTCCACCACCTGTTGAGATATGTGTCATCTTGTCACCATATCCAAGCTGGTTAACTGCTGCTGCTGAATCTCCACCACCAATGATTGTAACTGCATCAGTATCAGCAAGTGCTTTTGCAACTGTCTCTGTTCCTGTAGCGAATTTAGGCATCTCGAAACATCCCATTGGTCCGTTCCATACAACTGTCTTCGCATCTTTTACAGCGTCAGCATATAACTTAGCTGTCTCCGGACCTACATCAAGTCCCATCCATCCTTCTGGAATCTCTCCCATAGGAACTACTTTTGTATTTGCATCATTAGAGAATTCATCTGCAATGATTGCATCTACAGGAAGAAGAAGTTTTACACCTTTTTCTTCAGCTTTTTTGATCATATCCAATGCATACTGACAGTAATCCTCTTCAAGAAGAGAATTTCCTACTTTTCCACCCTGGGCTTTGCTGAATGTGAAGCACATTCCACCACCGATGATCAATGTATCTACTTTATCAAGTAAGTTCTCGATTACAGAGATTTTGCTTGAAACTTTAGAACCACCAAGGATTGCTACGAATGGTCTCTCTGGATTGTTTACTGCATTACCAAGGAAATCAATCTCTTTCTGCATTAAGTATCCAACAACTGCTGTATCAACGAACTGTGTTACACCAACGTTAGAGCAGTGTGCTCTATGAGCTGTTCCGAATGCATCGTTAACGAATACATCACACAGAGATGCAAGATCTTTACTGAATGCCTCTCCGTTCTTTGTCTCTTCAGCTCTGTAACGAGTGTTCTCAAGAAGGATGATATCTCCATCTTTCATAGCTTCTACTGCAGCTCTTGCGTTTGGTCCTACTACTTCAGGATCAGCAGCAAACTTAACTTCCTGACCTAATAATTCAGTAAGTCTTTTAGCAACTGGTGCAAGTGATAATTCAGGCTTTGGTTCTCCCTTTGGTTTTCCAAGATGCGAGCAAAGAATAACTTTTCCACCATCTCCGATTAATTTTTTGATTGTTGGAAGAGCTGCAACAAGACGGTTTTCGTCTGTGATAACTCCTTCTTTTAAAGGTACGTTAAAATCGCAACGAACTAAAACTCTCTTGCCTTTAACGTTAATATCATCTACTGATTTTTTGTTAAGCATAAATTTGCTCCTTTCATTGATTTAATCTTTTTAGATTTATCCGTTTTATTCTGTGGCTGTTTGTAATCTCAATTATAAGCTCTCACTTCTTACAAAGTTTTACCCATTATTCATTCTAAGATAATTTGCCACTCTAAAAGAAAAGGTCCGGCCCAATCAGCCGGACCCTTTTTGGATCTAATAATAAATATCAGAAATTAAGCTAATTCTGAGAAGTATTTGATTGTTCTAACCATCTGGCTTGTGTATGAGTTTTCGTTATCATACCATGAAACAACCTGTACTTCATAAGTATCTTCGTCAACCTTTGATACCATTGTCTGTGTAGCATCAAATAATGAACCATATCTCATTCCTACGATATCGCTTGATACGATTTCATCTTCGTTGTATCCGTATGATTCGTTTGAAGCTGCCTTCATAGCTGCGTTGATACCTTCAACTGTGATATCTTTTCCTTTAACTACAGCTGTAAGAACTGTTGTTGAACCTGTTGGAACAGGAACTCTCTGTGCAGAACCGATTAATTTTCCGTTTAATTCTGGAATAACTAATCCGATAGCTTTTGCAGCACCTGTTGAGTTAGGAACGATATTAACTGCTGCAGCTCTTGATCTTCTTAAATCACCTTTTCTCTGTGGTCCATCAAGAGTCATCTGGTCACCTGTGTAAGCATGAATTGTTAACATGATACCACTCTGGATTGGAGCGTATTTGTTAAGAGCATCAGCCATAGGTGCTAAACAGTTTGTTGTACATGAAGCTGCAGAAATGATTGTATCTTCTGGCTTAAGTGTATTGTGGTTTGTATTGTAAACGATTGTTGGAAGATCGTTTCCAGCTGGAGCTGAGATAACAACCTTACGAGCACCAGCATCGATATGAGCCTGTGCTTTAGCCTTTGATGTATAGAAACCTGTACATTCTAATACAACGTCTACGTTTAATTCGCCCCAAGGACATTTTGAAGCATCAGCTTCTGCATAGATTTTGATTTCTTTTCCATCAACGATGATTGAATCATCTGTAGCTGAAACTGTATCAGCCTTTTCATATTTACCCTGTGATGAATCATACTTTAATAAGTGAGCTAACATCTTTGGGCTTGTTAAATCGTTAATAGCTACTACTTCATAGCCTTCTGCTCCGAACATCTGTCTGAATGCAAGACGTCCAATACGTCCGAAACCGTTAATTGCAACTTTTACTGACATTTAATTGTCCTCCTATAATAAGTTTTTTTGCTATTGTTAATTTTCATTAACCTATGCTTATTTTACATAATAAGTTTGCAAATATCAAGTTGTTTTTGCTTATTTTTTGGTTTTTTGTTAAATTTTTGTCAAATTAGCAAAATTGATACGATTTTATGAGATTACGGATTATCAACTTCTTTTTTCTGTAACTACCGTAATTATCTAATTTATGCTAATATTTAACTAGCTCAGGCACATTATCAACTTATATTCATACACAGAAAGGACTTTACTATGTTTTCAGATTACCATGTACACAGCAGTTTTTCTTTTGATTCCGAGGAATCTCCTAGGGCTATTGTTGAGAAAGCCATTGCTCTTGGCATGAAACAGATTTGTTTTACTGACCATCAGGACTTTAATTGGCCAATTGAGGGGGAATCACCTTATATTGATTTTCCCAAATATTTTGAAGCTTTGAATTCTTTAAGGAATAAATATTCTTCCAAAATCAATATTTTAAAAGGTGTTGAGCTGGGGCTTACTTCTGACAATTTTTCTTTGTGCCATAAGCTTCTTGATTCCTACGATTTTGATTTTGTCATTGGCTCCTGTCATATTGTTGACCAAATGGATCCTTATTATGCAGAGTTTTGGGAAGGAAAAAATGACCGTGACTGTTTTGAACTTTATTTTAAAACTTTGTTGGATTCCTTGAATTTTTTTATAGGAAGAAACACTTGCACCACTCCCCGCACTGTCAACACTCTCGGGCATTTGGATTACATTGTCCGCTACAGTCCTAACAAGGATAATAATTACAGTGTGGCTGATTACATTGATGTTATAGATGAGATTTTGAAAATGATTATTGAAAATGATATTAAGTTGGAAATTAATACTTCAAACTTTTCTAAAGGATTTGATTTTCCAAATCCACACACGGATATAATTAGAAGATACAAGGAACTTGGTGGGCTTTATGTTACCGTAGGTTCCGATGCTCACAAAGCCCAATTTGTTGGTTCCGGTTTTGATTTGGTTGAAAAAATCGTTGAAAAATATAAATTAAAAGTTTTTACTATTTAAATTGCAATAACTTAATATTCTATTTTGACTTGATTTTATTAACAAATTTAAATTTGATTCTTAATTTTATCTGCAAAAAATAAATTTGATTTTTACATGATTTTTCAACTTAATTTTCAGCTTTTTGCTCTTAGTTCTTTCACACCGGCTTTTAATTTTTCAACGGTGTAATCGATTTCTTTTCTTGTATTTTCATGGCCTATGGTTATTCGAATTGTTCCATAGGCTTTTTCTTTCGGTATTCCAAGGGCGCTTATTACGTGGGACGGCTTTTCTGCTGATGCAGCACAGGCTGAGCCGGCAGAAATACACACTCCTTCTTCATCCATTATTACTACCAGAGATGTTCCATTTATGCCATCAAAAGTAAAACTTGCGTTGCCTGGAAGTCTGTTTGTGTAATGACCGTTTAGACTTACGTTTGGAATTTCTCCAAGTATTCTTTTTACCATATAATCTCTTAGATTCTTCTCTTTATTGTAGCGGGCACTCATATTTCTCATAGAATCCTCAACTGCTGCCCCCATTCCTATTATTCCGGCCACATTTTC
>OGZF01000503.1_pt1 | contig 35045 bp, 26 predicted proteins | sample 1576771 | NCBI WGS metagenome assembly OGZF01 (sample SAMEA3541536, study PRJEB24748) | human gut metagenome | biome: human gut; feature: human-associated habitat; material: faeces | place: China | collected 2012
TGAAACCCGCATAAACACTGGCTTTTTTAAGCAACTCGATTTATTCAAACTCAATAGTTCCCGGTGGCTTACTGGTCAAATCATAGAATACTCTATTGACTCCCTTTACCTCATTTATAATTCTGCTCATCACTGTCTGAAGTACCTCAAACGGTATCTCGGCTGCTTCGGCTGTCATGAAGTCCACGGTGCGGACTGCACGGACTGCAACGGCATAATCATATGTTCTCTCATCACCCATGACACCTACTGAACGCATGTTGGTAAGGGCTGCAAAGTACTGGTTTGGCATCCATGATGGTTCCTCGCCGTGGGCCTCTTTGTACTCTTTTGCTGCCTTTTCCACTTCGCTTCTGTAAATCCAGTCTGCATCCTGGACAATGCGGACCTTTTCGGCTGTGACTTCGCCGATGATACGGATTCCAAGGCCTGGGCCCGGGAATGGCTGACGGAATACGAGATAGTCAGGTAATCCGAGCTCCAGTCCGACCTTGCGAACCTCGTCCTTGAAGAGGTTTCTGAGTGGCTCCACGATGTCCTTGAAATCGACATGCTCCGGGAGACCTCCTACGTTGTGGTGTGATTTGATGACTGCAGATTCTCCGCCGAGTCCACTCTCCACTACGTCCGGATAGATGGTTCCCTGCGCAAGGAAGTCAACCTTTCCGATTTTCTTAGCTTCTTCCTCAAATACACGGATAAATTCCTCACCGATGATTTTACGCTTGCGCTCAGGCTCTGTGACGCCTGCAAGCTTGCTGTAGTAGCGCTCCTGTGCATTGACGCGGACAAAGTTGATGTCGAACGAACCGCCTTTGCCGAATACCCCCTCTACCTCATCGCCCTCGTTCTTGCGGAGAAGTCCGTGGTCTACGAATACGCAGGTGAGCTGCTTGCCGATTGCCTTGGCAAGGAGTGCTGCGAGTACTGATGAGTCTACTCCACCCGAAAGTGCAAGGAGCACTTTGCCGTCACCGACCTGCTCTCTGATTTCGTCGATTGTGTTTTTGACGAATGAATCCATCTTCCATGTGCCTGCACATCCACATACGCCACGGACGAAATTGTAAATCATCTGTGTTCCGTTCTTGGTGTGAAGTACCTCCGGATGGAACTGTACTGCATATAATTTCTTCTCAACATTCTGTGTTGCGGCTATTGGACAGTCTGCAGTGTGCGCAACTACCTCAAAGCCCGGTGCAGCCTCTGCAATTCTGTCGAAATGACTCATCCAGCATACTGATTCTGATGGCAGATCCTTGAACATCACGCCGTTTGCAGAATATGTGATTTCTGTCTTTCCATACTCTCCAACCTCCGGTGTGATTACCTTTCCGCCTAATTTATGCATCATAAGCTGTGCACCGTAGCAGATGCCAAGCACCGGTATTCCCAGCTCAAACAGCTCTTTCTGGTATGATGGAGAATTCTCTTCATAACAGCTGTTTGGACCTCCTGTAAGGATGATGCCCTTTGGATTCATTTCTTTGATTTTCTCAATGTCTATTTTGTATGAGTAAATCTCACAGTACACGTTGCACTCGCGGACACGGCGCGCAACAAGCTGATTGTACTGACCACCAAAGTCTATGACTATGACCTTTTCCTGATCCATGTTTTCCTCCTAATTGTTTATTCGCTATGCTGCTGTTTTACAATCTTTGAAACGTCACGTAATTGCTGTTTGCCACACTGTGGTGTAAACAATAACAAAAACATAACATATGTTATCTGCTGCCATCTCATTGATTACGTAAAAGCAACACGTTTTCTTATGTCATTATAGATTACGGAGTGCTTATCTGCAAGCGATTTTGTTAAATTTCTGTTTTGATTTTATGTGCAATTACGTTATAATGAATTATAAACACTTTTATAGGCTGGGAGGTTTCATCATGAGTTTTAAAATAATCACTATAAGCCGAGAGTTTGGCAGTGGCGGTCGCTTTATCGGCGAGCAGATTGCTCAAAAATGCGGCATTGAGTTTTACGATAAAAAAATAATTGAGCATGTGGCAAAGGAGCTCGGTATCTCTGAACAGATTGTCGCAAACCAGGGCGAATATGCACCTGCCGGAAGTATTTTTTCATATGCATTTGTGGGGCGCGACATCACAGGAGTTTCTCTTTCCGACCAGATTTTCAGTATCCAGCAGAAGCTCATCAAGGACATTGCGCAAAAAGAGCCATGCGTCATTGTGGGGCGTTGCGCAGACTACATTCTTTCTGACAGGGATGATGTGCTGAATGTTTTTATAGAGGGAAATAAGCCTGAGAAAGCTGCAAGGATAAAAAATCTCTACCATAAGAGCGATGAAGAGGTCAAAAAGCTGCTAAAGGATGTCGATAAGAAGCGCTCTGTAAATTACCGCTACTTTACCGACAAGGAGTGGGGCAACAGGAAAAATTATGACCTGGTGCTCAACAGCTCTGTGCTTGGATATGACAAATGCATTGAGCTCATAACTGCTGCATACGCTTAACATACTTAATACACTTAATATATTTAATGAGCTTAATATGATCAGTCAGCGCAACTTTTGCACCAATGCAATACGGAAAATTGATATTATTATTACTATTAAGAAACCGTTTTCTTATTTTATTACGAAAAACATAAATAGAATTACAACCTGTGTGTAATATTAAAAATACTCCCGCATAAACTGTAACAACAGAATATGCAGGAGTATTTTTTGAAATCATATATTGAGACAAGGGCGGTGGAAATCGCCAACTACATAGTTGAAAACAATGCCACGGTGCGTCAGGCTGCAAAGCAGTTTGGCATCAGCAAATCCACTGTGCACAAGGATATCACGGATGCTGACAGGCTGCTTCGCATTGACCCGGAGCTTGCCGCAAAAGCGCGTCACATTCTCGATATCAACAAGTCCGAGCGCCATATCCGCGGCGGACTTGCCACCAGAGAGAAGTATCTGCATCTGCCTCATGTGCATGCCGGCTGAGTGCATGGATGCTTCTATCCCTGCATTGCCATGTGCACAGCTTTTCGCACATTTGAGGCTTTTCGCCAATTCAAGACCTGTGTCACATAATTCGGCAGCTCGTCATACAGCCGATTACCTCCGGATATTTTCATGTTCCGGATGTTTCCGGTGTCACATGACTTGTGAGCACACCGTACAGCCACTTGCCCTCATCACTTAGATCCTCATAGGTAAATCCGCTTGTCTTATCGCAGGCAGGTGTTAGAAGCGCTGATTTTTCGTCCTTATTGGACAGATTCCAGCACACATAGCTGATGCCGTAGCTGTCAAGCAGGCTGATCCAGCTGTTTGCAGAATCTATGTCCACCTGACCATTTCCGTCGGCGCTGCAGATGCCAAACTCTGATACAAATATCGGAAGTCCGGCATCTGCCGCCGATTTTAGCTTGTTTTGCAAGTCCTCCTTGTGGGTTGCGGCATAGAAATGCAGTGTGTACATGATATTGTCATAGCCTGTGATTGGGTCCTTGACTGCCTCATCCACATCCTGGCTCCAGTTAGGTGTGCCTATCAGTATGACCGCATCCTTGTCGTAGCTTCTGATTGACGGAATGACCTCGCTGGCGTAAAACTTCACATCGCCCCAGGTCGCACCGTTGCACGGCTCATTACAAATCTCGTAAATCACGTTGTTGTAAGAGGCATACTGCTGTGCCATTTTGGCAAAAAATGTCTTTGCCACATCACTGTAGCGGTTTGGATTGCCCTCGTTTAGCACATGCCAGTCGATGATGACATACATGTCATTGTTTAGTGCGTACTGCACGCCGTTTTGCACAAGTGTCTCAAGCTGCTGCCTGTCACCATCTGTGCAGTAGCCACCGCTTTCGTAGGTGTACATGGCGAGCCTCACCACGTTTGCTCCAAAGCTTTTCAGCGTGGCAAAGCAATCATTGGTCACATACTGTGGATACCACGCAAGACCGTGTGTGCTGACTCCGCGAAGCTGCACCTCGTTGTTATTTTGATCAACGAGCTTGCTGCCCTCCACATGCAGCTTACCGTTTACTGACGGACAGGCAAGAACTGAGCTCTCCTGTCCGTTTTCTGTGGTGAGCTGCTCTGTGCCAGCCGGATTCTGATTTTCCGTACTGTTTTCTGTACTGCTCTGCGTACTGTCCTCTGTATTATTTTCTGTAGAGTTCACCGACTCAGTGGCTTTCTCACCGGTCTGTGATTCTGTCTCTTTGTTGCCCTTGTTACCGCATCCTGTAAAAATCCCAAGCACCAGCACTGCAGCCAATACCAATGCTATATATTTCTTCATATTGTTATACTGTCTGACTGATTACTGAATTGATGTAACCTTGTAGTCCTCAGCCTCTACAGTCTCCTTTAATTTCTCATCGGAAATGTCAGAGCTTAATGTCACTACTGCAGTTCCGCTCTCATGGCTTACTGCTGCCTCACTAACTGCATCAAGCGCCTCGAGTGCCTTCTTTACTCTTGCCTCGCAGTGGCCGCACATCATTCCTTCGATATTCATTGTCTTTGTCATTGATTTTTCCTCACTTTCATTTGGTTTATTTGTTTTGTTTTTTCTATCTGGTGTTGCTTTTCTGTCATGCTTAGGATCATACACCCTGCACAGATTCAGCCGCAGGGCATTGGTAACAACGCAGAAGCTCGACAGGCTCATCGCCGCCGCTCCAAACATCGGATTGAGCTTCCATCCTAATAAAGGATACCACAAACCGGCCGCAAGTGGAATACCTATTACATTATAGAAAAATGCCCAGAACAGATTTTCGTGTATATTTGTCAATGTAGCACGGCTTAACCGCACTGCTGCCGGTACATCTATCAGGCGGCTCTTCATCAGGACAACATCCGCTGCATCTATTGCCACATCACTTCCAGCGCCGATTGCAATTCCCATATCTGCACGTGTGAGTGCCGGTGCATCATTGATTCCGTCACCAACCATGGCTACCCTGCCCTGCTTTTTCAGCTTCCTTATGACAGCCTCCTTGCCATCCGGAAGCACACCTGCGATGACTTCGTCCACTCCCGCCTGCTTTCCAATGGCATTGGCAGTCTGCTCATTGTCACCGGTAAGCATAACAACTCTGATACCCATATTTTTAAGCTGTCTGACAGCTTCCGGACTGTCCTCCTTTATTGTATCCGCAACGGCTATGATACCGCAAAGCCTGTCATCTGCGGCAAAGAACAGAGGAGTTTTTCCTTCCTTTGAAAATTCGACAGCTTTCGCGCGCATATCATCTGACACTTTTACAAATTTGCTGATAAAAGCAAGATTTCCTGCTTTTATCATTTTGCCTGCAAGTGTTGCCGTCAGACCATTTCCCACAACAGCGCTAAAATCTGTCACCTCTGCGACAGCAATTTCGTCCGTTTTTGCGCGCTCCATAATGGCTTTTGCAAGCGGATGCTCGCTCTTTGCCTCGACTGATGCGGCTATTGCAAGAAGCTTTCCGGCATTATTGCCGGTTCCCTCAAAAAATGTCTCATCCGGCACGATATCCGTCACCTTCGGCTCACCGCTTGTGATGGTGCCTGTCTTATCCAGCGCCACAATCTGTGTGCGGCCTGTTGCCTCAAGGCTTGCCGCTGTCTTGAAGAGTATACCGCTCTTTGCGCCCTTGCCATTTCCTACCATTATCGCAACAGGAGTTGCCAGTCCAAGTGCACACGGACAGCTTATCACGAGCACCGAAATGCCTCTGGCAAGCGCAAAGCCCACGGTCTCACCGACTATAAGCCATGCTATTATTGTAATGATTGCAATTGTAATAACCGCCGGCACAAATACTCCTGATACCCTGTCAGCGATTTTTGCAATAGGTGCCTTTGTCGCTGCGGCATCAGAAACCATCTGTATAATCTGTGAGAGTGTGGTGTCTTCGCCTACTCTGGTTGCACGGCATTTTATAAAGCCTGACTGGTTCACTGTTGCAGCGCTTACTGCATCTTTCGGCTGCTTATCCACAGGGATGCTCTCTCCTGTGAGTGCCGATTCGTTGACAGCGGTTGTTCCATCTATTATTTCACCGTCCACAGGGATATTTTCCCCCGGTCTGACCACGAAAATATCGCCCTTTTTCACTGCATCCACAGAAATTTCCTGCTCCACGCCATCCCTTACAACTGTTGCTGTCTTTGGGGCAAGCTGCATCAGGCTCTTTAAAGCGTCTGTTGTTTTGCCCTTTGAGTGCGCTTCAAGCATTTTTCCGACAGTAATCAGTGCCAAAATCATGGCTGCGGATTCAAAATAAAACTCATGCATATATGACATGACCGCATCCATATCGCCATTCACCTGCGCAGCTGTCATGGCAAAAAGTGCATACACGCTGTATCCAAACGATGCCGCAGAGCCAAGCGCAACAAGCGTATCCATGTTGGGAGCGCCGTGAATCAAGCCCTTAAAGCCACTGATAAAAAACTTCTGGTTTATGACCATTACCGCCACTGTAAGCAGAAGCTGCAAAAGCCCCATAGCCACATGGTTTCCATTGAAAAACTCAGGCAACGGCCAACCCCACATCATATGTCCCATGGAAAAATACATGAGAACAACTAAGAATATGAGCGATGCTATAAGCCTGTTGCGCAGCTTCGGTGTCTCCCTGTCCACAAGCGCATCCTGCGCTGCCTTTAGCTGCTCTAAGCTGTTATTCGCTTTGTCATTTTCTGATTCTGTTGCTGTGCCTTTGGGACTCGCTCCATAGCCCGCCTGCTCTACTGCCTCCACTATCTGCGCATCTGTCGCGCTTCCCTCGACTCCCATCGAGTTGGTCAAAAGGCTGACAGAGCAGCTCGTCACACCATCAACCTTAGAGACCGCCTTTTCCACTCTGGCAGAGCATGCCGCACAGCTCATTCCTGTAACTGTATATTGCTTCATACTGTCTGTATTTCCTTCTTTCTACTATTCGAATCTAACTATTCAGAAGCCTTTTCTAAAATCTCTCAATTCCTGTCACCTTGAAATCCAGTCTTTCGATGGCAAATGTGATTTCCTCATCGCTTAGCTCTCTGGTTGCCTCAACATGTGCCACGCCATGCTTTAAATCCACATCTGCCGATACTCCGCTCATCTTCTGAAGCGAGCGTGTGACTGAGTTCTTGCAGTTCATGCAGTACATTCCGTCTATGTGCACATCTGCTCTCGTGACTATCTCGCCTGTAAGCTGTACTGTGGCTTCCTCGTCCTCCTTCATGGCTCCACCGCCACAGCAGGCGCCCTCGCCCTTTGAATGCTTTATTGTCTCCTTTAAGCCCACAATCACCAGTGCGGCAATTATTGCTATTATTAATATTGTGATTATTGTACTCATTTTTATACCCGCCTTCTTATAATACTACTTCATAAGCTTCTGCAGTGTGTTCAAAAGCTCATCTATTGTCTCATCCTTGCCGGCTCTTATGTCATCTGCCACACATGTCTTTATATGATTGGCCAAAAGGACTTTATTGAAGCTGTTGAGCGCAGCATTTGCGGCCGCCACCTGTGTGATGATGTCAGGGCAGTAGCAATCCTCATCCAGCATACGCTTGATTCCACGGATCTGTCCCTCTATACGGCTAAGTCTGTTGATGAGATCCTTATATTCCTTCTCTGACCGCTCTTTTTTGCGGTTGCAGCAACAGCATTTGGTTTCTTTTTCTGCCATGGGTGCCTCCCTTCTTTCTTCATTCGTAACTGTTCAGTACCTTCACAGTTGCATTTGTTGCACGTGTCTAACCATACCCCTTATGGGTATTCGTCTTCAAATGCATTATATACCCCGGCAGGGTATATTGCAAGGGCAGATTTATTTATTGAGAAATTTTCATGTTATACCATCCTCGTATAATATCTCATATGAATATATACAACGAAAAAACCGGTACATCATGCTTCCATGAATGTACCGGTTTTAAATACTTAGCAGTCCGTACGGGAATCGAACCCGTGTTTCCGCCGTGAGAGGGCGGCGTCTTAACCGCTTGACCAACGAACCGTGTATTATAATATCATGGTCAAACGAATAATGCAAGTACTTTTTTAATTTTTTCAAAAAAAATTTTCCGTTCATTTACCTTAAACATTTTCCCTTTAAATGCTTCTGGCTTTAATTCCATTTTCGTCCCTATGTATGCTCTGTGACAATCTATTATATTCCGGCTCATTATCCCAAAGCACGCGTTCTTATCCTCATATTTTATTTATACGTTTTCCTCTTGAATAAGATTATACACCTCTTTGGTCACACAACGGTCACACGGAGCACTTTTCCACGGATTTTGTAAAAAGTATACATAGAAAATGCCGAAAGCTGTACAATTTTAGACAATTTTCGGCATTTGTGCATTTTTTATTCGTTATAATCAACTATTATTTATTATATTTTTTGTATATCTTTTCAAAAGCAGGCATGGAGCGCTTTATCATTTCCCTATCCACACAGTATGATATTCTCACCCAGCCCGGACAGCCGAAGCCGTCTGCTGCTACTATGAGCACATCCTCCTCCTTTGCCTTCTCACAGAATGCATTGCTGTCATCCTCGAGTGCCTTTACAAACATATAAAAGGCTCCGTCCGGCTTGAAGCAGTGATAGCCTATCCTTGTGAGTCCCTCGTACAGAAGGTCTCTGTTTTCTTTGTAGGCATTGATATCACCGGTTGCCCCCTGGCATTTTACTATCATCTTCTGGAACAGGCTTGGTGCGCACACGTAACCGAGTGCTCTTCCCGCACCACAGACTGCTGCATACAGCTCCGCCTTATCGTACACCTCATCAGGCACGAGGACGTATCCTATTCTCTCTCCCGGCAGCGAAAGTGACTTGCTGTATGAGTAGCATACCAGTGTGTTGTCGTAATATTTGGTCACAAACGGTACCTTGATTCCGTCGTAGACTATCTCCCTGTACGGCTCATCTGCGATGATGAATATCGGTCTTCCTATCTCATTAGACTTTTTCTCAAGGAGGTCTGAGAGCTTTTTGATGGTCTCCTCAGAATAGACTGTGCCGGATGGGTTGTTTGGTGAATTGATTATGACACCTCTAGTGTGCTCACTGATTCTCTCCTCAAGAGCCTCAAAATCTATCTGAAAATGATCTGTGTCTGCAGGCACCTCTACAAGCCTTGCTCCTGCTGCATTCACAAATACCTTGTACTCCGGGAAATATGGCGCTATGGTAATAAACTCATCATATGCGTCACTTGTCAACGCACGAAAGCAGATTGACAGCGATGCAGCTGCTCCCATTGTCATGTAAAAGTTGTCTGCATTAAAATGTGTGCCGTGTGTGTTGTTCAAAAACTCAGCTATCGCCGCTCTCGTTTCCACGTCTCCCTGTGCTGACGTATAGCCGTGCAGCGCAACAGAATCATAATCTGTGACAAGCTCCTTTATTGTGTCGTTTACTATCTGCGGAGCCGGTATACTCGGGTTTCCTATTGAGAAATCATATACATTTTCTTTTCCTACAATTGCTGCTCTTTTTTTACCATACTCGAAAAGCTCCCTGATTGCTGAGCGCACGCTTCCGAGCTGGTACATGCTTTCGTTTACTACCATTTTCTTGTCTCCTTGTCTATCAAAATCTTGCCTGTTTACTATTATAATATCTATGCTTATGACATACAAATGTCTTTATACACATCTCTTTATACACATATTGTAACCATTCATGACCGTTTATCCTGATATGAATGCCTCCATCCCGGCACGCTTCGTCATCTCAATATGCTCCTTAAGCTCGCGGGCTGACATTCGCAGTGCCCCAAGGCTCATGACCGTCTGCTGCTCCAGTCCGTCAGAGGTTGCCACTGTTACCTTGTACCTGTCACGTATGCCAAACACAGTCTTTTCGATAAATGCATCGGCTGTCTCGTCCTGCTTTGTATACACAACCTCTATGTTGTGAAAGGTCTCTCTCTTTCCGGCATTGCCCTTCACCTTGTACGCATCAAACACCAGCAGCAGATGACAGCCCTTATAGCCCTGGTAATCCGATAAAACATCCTTCAGCGCATCTCTCGCCGAATCAATGTTTATGCGCGAGAGCTCCTTTAAATCCTCCCATGCAAATATTATATTATATCCATCAACTATCAGGTACTCTTCCCCCGGGGATTTCTTCGGATAAATCGGATTGCCGTGCTTATCATGCTTTACGGTGCGCGGTTTACCACTTAGGCCTTCATACTCATTTTTCTTTTTGCCTGACCATTTGCGCCTCTGATCCTCTGCGATATCGTTTTTGCCCATGCCAAACTCCCTGGCATAAACATCTGCAAGCTGCGCATCAAGCTCCACTGATGACATACCTGAAACAGCTTTCTCAAAGCTCGTCCTGCGGCGGTTTCCGGCAAGCGCCTGCGCCTCCTCCGCTGAAAATGCATTCTGCGTACGGGCACTCGCTGCAAGTGCCTCCTCAGACTCATCTCCGTGGTAGACAAACGGCAGGTGCATATGCTCCGGGACCTCATCCCACGGCACCACGTAGCCTGAGCCGTGCGCACAAAATACCGAGCCTGTCGGATTGCGGAAATCCTCCTCGCTGTCATAGTGCATCTGCGCAATCACCTCCGCAGGATTGTGACACTCATCATAACCCCACAGCTCCAGTGTCAGGTGCCCGAGCCCCTTTGTATACGCATGCACCAGACTCACATAATCCTGCATTGTCGCAACCGGTGCCTTTCCTGTAATTGTTGCCATCTCCCTCGCAGCGGTTGTGGCAAACTGCGGGCTCTCGGCTCTTGCAAATCTCTGCTCCAGATCTGTCATTGCACGGCCGACATACTCCATCGGCACCTGTAGGATAAAGCTGTAGTATGGCTCAAGCAGCACGCTCTCTGTGGATTTAAGCCCCTGGCGGATTGCTCTGTATGTAGCCTGGCGGAAATCGCCTCCCTCCGTGTGCTTTACATGTGCTCTTCCTGTAAGAATAGTGACCTTCACATCGGTAAGCGCTGAGCCTGTGAGTACGCCCCTGTGCTCCTTTTCCTCAACGTGTGTAGCTATAAGGCGCTGCCAGTTTTTGTCGAGCACATCCTCACTGCAGGTGGATGTGACTGTGATTCCACTGCCACGCTCTGCAGGTGACAAAAGCAGATGCACCTCTGCATAGTGGCGCAACGGCTCAAAGTGTCCTACTCCCTCGACAGCCCTTGCTATCGTTTCCTTGTATACAATGCTGCCCGGTCCGAATGTGACAACAACACCAAACCTGTCCTTTATGAGACGTACAAGCACCTCCATCTGCACCTGTCCCATGAGCTGCACATGGATTTCCTTAAATTCCTCCACCCACACTATGTAAAGCTGTGGATCCTCCTCCTCAAGCTGCTTTAGCTTTTCCATAAATGCCGCCGGATTTACATCGTCCGGCAGAATCATCCTATAGTTTAGTACCGGTTCAAGGATTGGCATATTGGACTGCAGCTCACTACCCAGCCCCTGCCCCGGAAATGTCGAGCTAAGACCTGTGACAGCAACTATCTCACCCGCCTCTGCCACATCAGCTATCTCATATTTTTCACCGGAATACTTTCTTATCTGGTCGATTTTCTCAATCAGAAGGTCTTTCGCCTCGTCACCGCCATGCGCTTTGTACTCTATTTTGTCCCTGACTCTAAGACAGCCTCCGGTAACCTTTAAAAATGTCAGCCTGCTGCCTCTGTCATCCCTGCCTATCTTGTATACGCGGGCAGAAAAATCGTCAGGGTAATTTCTTTCACACATAAACCGCGAAAGCCCCTGAAGCAGCGTATCCACTCTGTCGAGCTTAAGTGCCGAGCCGTAAAAGCAGGGAAACACCTCCCTTTGAGCCACCGCCTGCGCAATATGTGCATCCACAAGCTCTCCCGATTCCATAAATTCATCTAAAAGAGGCTCGCTGCACATGGCAAGCTCATCAAATAAATCCTGTGAAGAAAAATCCACGCAGCCATCACTCAACTCGCTCTTTAGCTCTGCCTGCACTTTCTCCGCATCCGTGCCCTGCATATCCATCTTGTTTACAAAAATAAATGTCGGCACGTTATAGTGCTTTAAAAGTCTCCACAGTGTGCGCGTGTGCCCCTGCACTCCATCAGTTGCGCTGATTACAAGTATTGCATAGTCGAGCACCTGAAGGGTACGCTCCATCTCTGCCGAGAAATCCACATGCCCCGGTGTATCAAGCATCACTACATGCCATGCACCGGCTGTATCTGCCGCATTTGTTGTGCGCGCTGCATCTGCTCTACCTGCTGTGCGTCCTGCATCTGCTGTATCTGCTGCATTTGTACCTCGCGAAATATCAAGCCTTGCCTGCTTTGAAAAAATGGTTATTCCACGCTCACGCTCCTGCGCATCGTTGTCTAAATATGCATCCTGATGGTCCACGCGCCCGAGTGAGCGGATCTGCCCGGTGCTGTAGAGCATGGCCTCAGACAGGGTTGTCTTTCCCGCATCTACATGTGCGAGAATGCCTATTGTAATGTGATTGTTTGTCATGTTCTGCTCCATTTATGCCTCAATCCAAGAACAGAGACACCTGTGGATGTCTCTGTATCAGCCTTTATATCATAATCTGTCGATTTCCTAAATTATAGCATTTTGTGGTTGGTCTGTCATCTTTTTTCTTTATTGACAGCGTGGTGTCAAGCTTGCGTCCGGACAGTAACAAATAGTGCCACTCAATTGACAAATATTTATTCCATACATATAATGTGATTACGGAAATTTTTGAATGGTATGGAAATAATGCGAGGATAATATGAACAAAAAAGAAGTATTGGAACTAAAACGAAGATTAAAAAAAGACCAGGCAACATTCACCCGGCTGGTCGGCTGCTACGTGGACTGCAACCATGAAAAGGTCTGCAAATTCGGTGGCAAATTTCTCACTCTGGAGGAGGATGAATACTACAAATATCTGGAGATTTCAAACAAGGTGCTTTCCGGCACTCTCGGAAACAACCTGCTCAATCTGCAGTTTCCGCTTGAGGAGGAAGAGGTCGGAGGCCGCCAGCAGATTCTCATGGCGCTTCGCGACAGCGAGCTTAATGATGAGACTCTGCTCGATACATACTATGATCTGGTCATCGACACCTACGATGAGGCCGGAAACTATCTGATTCTTTTGTATCTCGACAGCTACGATGTCATGACACGCACAAAGGACAACATCAACGTGGATGAGTCCGAGGAGGTGTACAAATACATGCTCTGCGCCATCTGCCCTGTCACACTTTCAAAGCCGGGCCTTGGCTATCTGGAAAAGGAGCAGCGTATCGGAGCCCGCATAAGGGACTGGGTAGTCGGCGCACCTGAGACAGGCTTTTTATTCCCTGCCTTCAATGATAGGAGCACTGACATACACTCCACTCTTTTCTATACGAAAAATACCAAGGAGCCTCACTCTGAGTTTATGACAAACGGCCTCGGCTGCGGTGTGGAGCGCACAGCTACTGAGCAGAAGATGGCTTTTCATTCAATCGTCAGAAACGTGCTAGGTGCTGAGGACGAAAGCACTGATGACAAGCTGCTTGATATCCAGCAGAATCTGTCCGAGATGGCCGATGACTACGCTGAGACTCACGATGATGACGACGATCCGTTCATTCTCGACAGCGAGGCTATGAACAAGGTGCTTAGTGACTGCCATGTCTCTGAGGAAAAGATTTCACGCATTGAAAAATCCGTCAATGAGGCCTTCGGTGACAAGCCGCCTATCGCAGCCAATGTCATTGATTCAAAGGCTCTTGCAGCTAATGAAATCCGCGTGGAAAAGCTTGCTCTTGAGAGCCAGGTCGGCGATTTAACTCTTGAGCTCAATGAGAAAAATGCGCAGCTTGAGGAGAAGGATTCTGTTATACAGGAGAAAAATAATCAGATTGAAGAGCGCACCTCACAGCTTCTTGAGAAGCAGGAAGAGATTGATAATTACACTGCCCAAATTAAGACCTATGATGTGGTGCTTCATGTAAAGCCGGAGAAGGCTTCACAGATTCATGCGCAGGTCATCAATGGGGAGAAGTGTCTCGTCATTCCTATGAGGGAGAATGAGAATGCGACCATAAATGGGGTGAATACAAGTTTATAGTGGCTTCGCATATTCAGGCTGTGAGGACCGGCCTAGCATGCAGTATATTCCTCAGAAAAATATAAAATAAGCCACGGCATCCATTTGCGGATAGTTTATTGATAATTTGCTATGAATTATCGCATCCACATTTTATGGAACGCCGTGGCAGTTTATATTTTTCTTCTGAACACACTGCATGCTCTCCGGTAAATTTAGGGTACTTATGCGAAGCAATCTACTATGAGTTTATAAACCATGTCCGTGGATGCATAAATGCTCTCCCGAAGCTAACGCTTCACTTACTAGATTCTGTATGGGATTATACAAAAGGGCGTGTGAAAAAAACTTCGTTTTTCACACGCCCTTTATAATGTTGTCACCTATGAAATAATGTCTGCTAATAATAGCACTCTGATAATACTTACCGGTTTACCAGCTCAGCACCTCATGGCCATCCTCTGTGACGAGTACCATGATTTCCCACTGGGCTGATGGAAGTCCGTCGTCGGTGTATACTTCCCAATTGTTCTTGTCATCTACGTAAATATCGGCCTTGCCCATGTTGACCATTGGCTCGATGGTAAATATCATGCCGGGTGCCATGACCATGTCGGTGCCGCGCTTGGTGTTATAGCCTACCCACGGATCCTCGTGAAATTCAAGTCCCACTCCGTGTCCACCGATTTCACGCACTACTGTGTAACCGTTTGCAAATGCATGGTCGTGCACCGCCTGTCCCATATCTCCGAGGAAGCCCCACGGCTTTACCTCTTTGAGTCCAAGCTCCACACACTCCTTTGTGACTTCAACGAGCTTTTTCTTCTCAGGGCTTACATTTCCGATACAGTACATTCTTGACGAATCTGAAAAATATCCGTTTAAAATTGTAGAACAGTCTACATTTATGATGTCACCATCCTTTAAGATGACGTCCTTTGAAGGAAATCCATGACAAACCTGCTCATTTACTGATGTACATACGCTGTAAGGATAACCCTCATAGTTGAGTGGTGCAGGGATGCCGCCCATGCTGGTGGTCATATCATAGACTATTTTATCAATCTCTGCGGTGTTCATACCCTCGTGGATATGCTCTCCTATGTAGTCGAGCACTGCGACATTTATCTTGGCGCTCTCCTTTATTCCTGCTATCTGGTCAGGTGTCTTGATGATTGAATGGCTCGGTATCTTATGATGTGCCTCAGCAAGCTTTTCAAGCTTCATATCAAATGCCGCATGACAGGTCTTATATTTCTTTCCGCTGCCACACCAGCAAGGGTCATTTCTTCCAATTTTTGTTGACATAAAATCTTCTTTCTAGTGATCAAGAGTAACGTTTCCCATATCGACTCTTTTCCACACTTTTTCTTTTATTTTATAGTTATTTTTCTCCAGCAGCTTCTTATATCTGCCTCCCGAGAAATCATAATCCGTTATATCGGCATTGTCAAGCCCTGCATATATTTCCTGATATTTCCGGGCTATTGCAGACTTTTCCATGGACGAGTAAATGTCACTTTTTTCAACTCCAAGCTTCTTTGCACCATCTATATCAGACAAATCATACCAGAAGTCCTTCTCTGAGTTTTTCAAAGCTTCTTTCTCGTCGTCAGTAAGTGTAATGCTCTCTTTTTTTGCCATCTCATAAAAAAGCTCATCGTGAATGGCCATGGACATAGCTGCTTTACGCGCTGTAACACGGACAAATTCACCATTTGTGTGGATATTCCAATACTTGTTTGGATTATCGGAATCATACACAAGGGCCTGCTTCTCGACATTCATCTCCTCAAATGCCACATAAAATGCCATATCGCGCAATGTCAGCTCTTTCCCATTCACGGTAACAGCCACGTCTTCCAGATGCTCATTGTATACAATATTCTGCTTCATATCATGATAATCATATGCATACACGCCGGCTATGACAGCCAGCACTGCAAGTATAATTGTTGTGATGTATTTTCTTATTTTGCGCAAAGCTTTGCAACCACCTGATTTATGACCTTTCCGTCAGCCTTGCCCTTGAAATGCGGCATGACTGCCTTCATTATCTGTCCTTTGTTTCCTGTAGCGATTACATCCGAAAACTGCTCTGTGAGCTCCTTTTCTACCTCTTCTGCCGACATCATTGCAGGAGCGTACTCATCAAAGATTGCATATCTAGTATTGTACTCATCAAGCAGATCTGTTCTTGTTGCAGGGCATGTGTCAATCTGCTCCTTCACAGACTTCATTTCCTTAAGGATGACCTTGTTGACAAGTTCCTCCGGTATATTGTCTCTGCAGCCCTCATCTATTGCCGCCTTTTTGGCTGCCGATACAAGTGAGGATATAGCATCCTTTCTTACCTTGTCTCTTGCTTTCATTGCTGCAATCATGTCTTTTTGTAATTGTTCCATCTGCATGGCTTGTTCCTCCTGCTTTTCTTACTTTATTTACAGGCTTGCTAGTTCGTTTTGTGCGAATTGGTGCCGTCTATCTCTATAATACACCTTATGGATAGAAATTGCTATTATTTATTACAATGAGTTTGTTGCCGGTTACTAACATTGGGTCGTGGCGTAAGACACGGACATGCCTCCAACCGCAAGGGGCTCTCAATGCGCTAATGCTATGCTGTCAAGAGGCTGTACGAATTATGCCTGTATGGTTTTCTATGCTCGACGAAACCGGCTTTTATGCGCCGTCCATGGCGCATAACACCTTGCCCTGCCGTCCATGGCAGGACATTTCTGGGTTCCATGTGCATAATTCTACAGACTCTAAACAGCTCCGCTAGTCGCTTATTGAGAGCCCCTTGCGGTTGGAGGCATGTCCGCGTCTTACGCCCCTTACTTTATTGGTAACCATTCAGCTCTTTGTGATAAAAAAAGAGCCGGTAAGTATAATAAATATACTTATCGGCTCCTAATCATCCTATACAAGACGTCGTATAGCAAGTATTGTATGACACTGTACGCTTCTGTTTGCTGTGATGCCTGCCTTTGTGGACTGTGCCTCCACTATAACACCACCACCTGCATATATAGCTACATGTCCCGGATATACCACTACGTCTCCCGGCTGTATATTATCGAAGGATACGGCCTGTCCCACAGACTTAAATGCCTGTGAATATCTCGGTGTGCTGATACCAAAATGTTCATATACCTCATGCACAAAGCCCGAACAGTCTACACCGTTTGTAAGGCTGTTTCCCGCCCATACATATGGATTTCCCACAAACTGCATAGCGTATGATACTACAGAGCTTCCTGAAACTCCTGTTGAAGCACTCGGGTTCTTTCCACCGCCTGATGCATAATCACTGGCAATGCTTCCGCCCTTACCGGCTCCGCCACCATCATAGCTTGAACTGCCTGATGAGCTGTTCGCTCTGGTAGCAGCGGCGGCTGCGGCAGCGGCAGCCGCTGCTTCCTGCTCCTGAATGATCTTGCCCTGTGCCGTAATGATATTCTGATAATTGTCTGCCTGCTGCTGTGCCTGAGCTATCTGGCTTGCATACTGCTCCTTCTGGTTTTCAAGGGCTACTATAGCCGCCTCGACATCCGACTGCTGCTTCTCATAGTCATCCTGCATGGCTGTGAGCTCATTCATGTCGTTGTCAAGCTTGGTACCAATCTCCTTCACCTGCTCAACTGCTGCCTGATAAGAATCCATAAGAGCCCTATCCGAATCATATACATCTGACACGTACTCTATACGATTGAGCATATCTGTGATGCCATTTGACTCAATAATTGCTGTCCAGATATTGTCTTCAGCGCTGTTTTCATACATGAACTGTATACGCTTCTTCATGGCAGCATACTGCTCCTGCTGCTTTTCCTGAGCCGCTGCAAGATCCTTCTGATTCTGCTCTATCTCTGCCTGCTTGCTTGTGATATCTGTCTGAAGCTTCTTTTGTGCTGCAAGAATCTCATCAAGCTTTGCGGATTTATTCTTTATATCATCAGCAGTAGTCTGCTGCTGATCCTTTAGACCATTAATCTCATTCTTCTTATCCTTGAGATCCTGCTCAGCCTGTGACTTCTTCTTCTCTGCATCCTTCTGCTTCTGTGTCTTGGCATATACCTTCTCAAGTCCACTGTTTATGTATCCGCTAAATGTAGTGCCCTCTACTGCCGGTCCTGTAAAAACGAGTGCCGATGTTAACACAGTACATATAGCACGTGTCCATTTCTGATTCATTTTATTCCTCCTGTAATACGACGGTCAGATTGACCTTTCCTTCCACAATTTACGTTCAATATACATTCGGATATATTATCGCACAAAATGAATCTTTTTTCCACATCTTTTTGTAAATTTACAGAATTTTCCACATTTTATATAAGGATATGAGGGTCAAAAGGTATTTTGCCCCTAATTTATGATTCACATACGCGCTATTATAAGTCTATCATCAGGTTTGATGCTATCTGAGGTCAGAGCGTTTATTTCCATTATGTTTTCAACAGTGGTGCGGTATCTTTTTGCAATGTCCCACATTTTATCATCCTTCTGCACTATATAGCCGACCAGAGCTGCTTCAGCCTCAGTTTCAGGCGCGTTCTTTTCCTGCTCCACCGATGTTATGACTGACACTTCATCCTGCTGCAGGGCAATAGCGTTTATGCTGACAACACCCTTAATTTCATATTCGCTGTTGTCGAGCAGGTTGACCTGCACCTGGTCTACCTGCACATTTACCTCGCAGCAGGTGTTGGCGTCCATGCCAGGTATCTCAACAAACTGTTCAAACGGCACAGAGTCTGTATGCATCTCTATCGGACAGCCATCGTCCTCCACAATATTCACACAGTTCACCTGCAATACACCTGACACAATAATTCCTGTGTCTGCATTTTTTATCTGTGCAATAGCGGCCTGCGTCTTTGTACCGCATATTCTTAAAATTCTCTTTTTGCTGTTTTCTCTGTACAACTGCTCCAAAATACGGCATTTTGTGTCATTTTTCATAAGAAGGCTGCATACCTTCATATTTTCAAACACAGGTTTTACCGGACATGATACGCTGTACATGTCATTGAGCACCTCTACTGTTTCCTCACTCCAGACCTTTCCATCCACCGCAAGCGCTGCCTCAATCGAAAGCTGCCTGAGCTCTCCGTCATAATCATTTTCCGCCTCAACCTGATGCATGGCAGGCTGTGTGCGAAGCCAGGCAATATTTCCGGCATTATCACCCTCGCAGCGTATTTCATTTGAAAAACCCTCCTGCACCTCAAAGCAGCAAATTTCCTGTTCTTCACTCAGATACACTATACACGCATGGCACTCGCCTGTCAGTGTGATATGGTCACGCTCATATGTATACTCCAGATTTCTCATATCAACAAGACTTGATATGAGCTTGCATATATTCGGCTTGGTCTTTGGCAAGGTGACGACATTTTTAATTCTGACAATATCCCTTACAACACTGTCAAGCTTAAGCACCTTCATCTGCCCCATAAGCTGCTCCACGTCCTTGTCATCAATCCTTTGTGCAACCTCAAGATTTTCTTCCCTCTCTCCATAAAGCTCCACGCTTATAATGCCTCTGACCGAGAGCTTTCGCGAATTGATAACCCCAACCGTAAGCTCATCAAGCCCGGTATACACACGAACCGTATCCTTCTCGCAGACTCCTTGAAGCACAAGCTTCTCCTGAAACGGTATTGCATCCTTTATATGCTCCACTCTGTTTCCGCCGATATTTTCCTCCGGCTCATCGCCTTCAAAAACTTCCTCTCTCGTATACAGTACTTCAAATTCAATGCTTCCACTCAGCCAGATATTCTCGCCTGACGCTTTTATCTCGTCAAGCTTTACCTGCCCGTTCTGACAAACCACTTTGGAAACATCAGGCTTGTTGTCCTTTATGACATAATCCCTGTCAAAGCCAACCTGCGACATATCCTTTACCTTTTCTATGCATTGTCTGATTTTTTGTGTAATTAATTCCATAAAAAATACCCCACTTCAAATATGTATATAAAATACATATTCAAGATGGAGTAACTTTATGCAGATGCAAATATTTAAATTCATGATCATTATAATAAAGATGTAACATCTTTACTTCATGATACTAGCAAAGCTGCATCCTTATATCCTTTGTAATCACATCAGTGTAGGTGAAAGATAAGAGCTGTGGCGGATTCTGCTCAAACTCATCATCTATCAGAACCGTAAACACACTTGGGTATGCCTGCTGAATAACACCCTCCTGGATGTCAACCTTGTTGCGGCCGAGATCCTGCTGAATCTTTACCCTGTTGCCACACTGCTGGTGAATCGATGCTCTGACTTTTCTAATTTCTGTCTGTTCCATTTTAAGCCTCCTTATTGTGGGTATGCCCACTGGCACATAACTATAGTCCTCATGGTAACCAGTATTGTAACGACGGTGTCATATATATGAAATCAATCTCTGTATAAATATAAAACAGGTCAAATTAATCAACAATTATATCAATCAATATATTTGAATATATAAATATGCCACCACAATATCTAGTAACTTTACTATAGCAAAGTATTGCAGTGATAGCAATAGGGCATTAGTACTGATTGTCAGTTTTTTCGCAACTTTTAACACAATTTACGAAATTTTCACTCAAACACAACAGGCATTTCACTCAATTCCGTCTTTATTACTATATACGGATAACTCGCCTGATTGCTGACCTTCTCGCCCTTATCCGGGGCTATCAGACGCGTATCAAAATACATTGCCTTATCCTTAACATAAAACTGGTTAACCGTAATACTGTAGCCACCGGTCTCCTTTGTGCCAAAGCCTTCCGCTATGTATAAATATTCATCATCCTTGTACGTCAGCTTCATCGCCTTTGCCTTGTTTTCATTTATCTGCTTTTTAAACTCCTCCGGGATTTCATCCCCGCAGATCACCGTGTACTCAACCATCCTGTCACTCTCCGTGCCTGAAATATTTGCGCGGCAGCCCGAAATCACTGTCGTTTCCAATATCACAAGCACACCTGCAGCCATCACCAGAAATTTTCTCAATTTTTCTGACATTTTTTCCTCTCTTTCTTATCATACCGCTTATGATATGATATAATATCAAATATTGAACTACAATTTATATAGATTATGAAAAAGAGAGGTCAAATATGCGTTCAGTTTTAATCGTAATATTCGTATTTTTCTATCTGCTGCTCGGTCTTCCGGTGCTCGGAGCCATGTGGATAATACACAAATTTGCCCCGGCATGGGCCGATATGGCACAGCTTCGCCTGGTACAGTGGGCTTTCCGTGTCATCATATTCCTAAGCGGAGCAGACATTGAATTTATAGGGGAGGAAAATGTGCCAAAGGACGAGGCTGTACTATATATAGGAAATCACCGTAGTTTCTTTGACATCATAATCACCTACTCCAGATGTCCACGCTTAACCGGCTACATCTCAAAGCAGAGTATCACAAAAATACCGGTGCTGGGTCTCTGGATGAAGCGCCTGCACTGCCTGTTTTTGGACCGCGATGACATCAAGCAGGGACTAAAGGTCGTGCTTGCAGCCATAGATAAGGTCAAAGCCGGCATCAGCATATGTGTATTTCCCGAGGGCACACGCTGCAAGAACAAGGATGACCTGACAGATGTAGCGTCTTTCAAGGAAGGTACTTTCAAGATTGCCACAAAGAGCAAATGTATGATAGTGCCAATGGCAATCATGGGAACAAATGAAATATTCGAGGATCACCTTCCATGGGTCAAAAAGAGGCATGTGGTTATCCGATATGGCACTCCTATTGATCCGGCAGCACTCAGTAAAGAGGAACAAAAGCATCTCGGAGCTCATTGCAGAGAAGTGATTGTAGATATGCTTAAAGAAATGGTATAGTTTAAAAAATGGTATAGCTAAAAAACCGCCCGGTCGGGCGGTTTTTATATTTCTTCTTCAAATTCCTTTAAACTATTAAATTTTTATTCTCATCAACTATTTTTTACTTCAGAACAAGCACCGAATATGCCGGCAGCTTTGCCGTTCCATCCTTATATGATGGTGCTTTCTTTGTAGTCTGAAGCATTGCAACAGCATCATTTATTCCCAATGATGACACATCCACACTTGCTTCATCCTTTGATGGATTAAATACAAGCACTGCTTTCTCACCATTGTACTCTCTTGTAAATATACACACATTCTCGTTTGACAGATCCTTTTCGAAGGTATTTGTACCTCGTGCTATCTCCGGGAAAGCATTTCTTATTGATATTGTCTGCTTCACAAAGTTGTAAATAGAGTATGGATCGTCCATCTGCTTATCAAGGGTATCATATGTCTGCTCGGTTTCTTCTGCATTCTGAGGTCCCACACACATTCCCTTAGCCTTTGAATCCCCGCTCCATCTCATGGCAAGACGCTTCGTCTCATCATTGGCTGCGCCTCTCATACCGATTTCATCTCCATAATACAGAAAAGCATTTCCTGGCATAAGAAGATTCATGGCCTGCGCCATCTTGGTTTTCTCCTCGGCATTATCTCCGTTATAGTATCCTGCACTGCGTCCCATATCATGATTTGTATAGAATGGTGCATCAATGTATGAGTCTGTATACTTCTTTATCTCATTTTCCACATCAACTATGGCATTGCCGTATGTGCTGGCACCATGATTTGCTGTACCATTGAGTACCTTTCCGATATACCCATCCTGCTGTGAAAAATCAAAGTTGAACATACTATCAATTCCACTCTTATAGTACTTCGCATACTCTCTGTATGTAGTCCAGCCCTCACCAACCATATAAGCATCGGCCTTTTTGCTCTTCACATTGTTCACAAGCCAGGTGAGGTCATCTATAGTCTCAGTCTGGTTATTATTATTGTAATAAAGCACAGCATCCAGTCTGAAACCATCCACGCCGCGGTCAAGCCAGAAGGATGTAACCTTGTCAATCTCCCCTCTTACAGCTTCGCTCTGCAGGTTAAGGTCAGGCATGCTGTCTACAAACTGTGACTCATAATACCAATTTGTGCCCGGCAGCTGGTTGTAGCCTCCGGCATTGGTTTTGCTAAAATTGTAGTAATCCACATAAGGACATTCCGAAGGATCCGGCTCTGCCCCATCAGGAAGCGACTTGATATAATCAGCAGCCGCCTTAAACCACGGATGCTCATTTGATGTATGATTCATCACAAAATCAATAATAACATTGATGTTTCGCTTGTGACACTCCGTAATAAGCGCATCAAAATCATCCAGAGTACCATACTGCTTGTCAATATTCATGTAATCCGTAATATCATACTTGTGGTATGAAGGAGAAGGCATAATAGGCATCATCCAGATTTCATTGCATCCAAGCCCCTCAATATAATCAAGCTTCTCTGTAAGTCCCTTTAAATCCCCTATGCCGTCACCGTCACTATCAAAAAAGCTATATACGAACACCTCATAACAGGTTCTGTAATTGTCCTGAATCACATTAGGATCATTTTTCGCATTCATCTGCTCCATCGCAGAAGGCTTGTACTCCTTCTTTGCTGCCGTCTCGGTATTCTTTCCACCCGCAGCACATCCCGCAAGCATTGACACCGCCATAGCTGCCGTCAATGCCACAGCAGTCAACCTGCCCGCCAATCTATTCACAGCCCTGCCGACCATGTTGTGGCCGCCTATTTTATTATTAATCATACGCACTCCTTTTCTTATTTTCTAAACTAAATTCTCACATCTTCCACAAAGTAGCAACAAACTTAGAACACAACCTGAAAGTGCTAAGTTTGCCACACCCCAATATAAACCAAAAGCCGCCGCACAAAAGTGCAGCGGCCTAAATAAAACCAAATTAGCCTTTGACAGCTCCTGTAAGTCCATCCACGTAGAATCTCTGCATGATGACGAAAAGTATTGAGATAGGTATTGATACAATAACTGCAGCAGCAGCCCATCTTGTGAACCATCCGTTTATAAACTCTTTCTCAAGCATGTTGTAAAGAAGAAGCGATACTGTCCAATACTTGTCGTTTGGACCAACGATAACCTTTACAAATACGAAATCGAGCCATGGAGCAAGGAATGCTGTAAGCACTGTATATACTACGATTGGCTTACTGAGTGGCAGGATAACCTTGTAAAATACCTGGAACTGTGTACATCCGTCAAGGATGGCAGCCTCTGTAAGAGACTTAGGCACAGTATCAAAGAATCCCTTTGCGATATAGAAGCCTACTCCCGATCCTGCTGAGTATATGAGGATCAGTGAAAGACGAAGTACGCTACCCTCTGTAAGTCCGATAGCCTTTAAGATAAAGTATACGGCAACCATTGACATGAAGGCTGGGAACAATCCAAGAATCATAGCCAGATTCATGAAAGGCTTACGCAGCTTAAATCTCAGTCGTGACATACAATACGCAACAGAAAGTACAAATACTGTTGAAATGATGCATGAGAACACTGATATAAACAGTGTATTAAAAAATGCTCTCGGGAAGTTCAACAGTGTAGTCTCTGTGAACAGCCTTGTATAGTTGCTAAATGTAAGGCTATGTGGGAAGAAGTACTTTGTATAAGCACCACTCTCAGCTCTAAAGCTTGTCATAATAATCCAGAAAATCGGGAACAGCCATACTACAGCAAGTATTCCAAGAATGATATGAACAAGGGAATTCTTTGCTACTTTCTTAGCACGTCCGGCAGACATAGGTCTTTTTGCTTTTGCTACACTACTCATTACATGAATCCCTCCTCATCCTTGTATGATTTTGTATTTCTGTATGTAACAAGCGCTACGATAGAAAGTACAATGAATGTGAGGATACCGATAACGGCACCGATATTGTACTCCTGATTATCAATAGTCAGCTTGTACAACCACGTAACCAGAAGGTCCGTCTTTCCTGCACTGTCTCCGACAGGTGTAGGCTTTCCTGCTGATAACAGGTAGATAACGTTGAAGTTGTTGATATTTCCGGTAAACTGTGTGATGATATATGGTCCCATGATAAACATGATATATGGGAGTGTGATCTTAAAGAAGATCTGTGCTGCGTTTGCACCATCAATCTTTGCAGCCTCATAAAGCTCTGAAGGCACATTCTGTAATACACCTGTAACCTGAAGCATAGTATACGGAATACCTACCCAGCAGTTGATGAGAATAACAGAAACTCTCGCCCACATCGTATTGGTCCAGAATGGAAGCGGGTTATCTATCCAGCCCCACTCCAAAAGCAGGTTATTAACAGCACCCTGTGGCTGGAACATCTGTCTCATTACAAGGAGTGATACGAACTGCGGTACCGCAATTGAGATAACAAAGCATGTACGCCAGAAAGCCTTGCAATGTGTCTCTTTACGATTGATAACGATAGCAAGAATGAGTCCAAGGAAGTTACAAAGGAAGGTTGCAAATACAGCCCAGCAGATTGTCCATCCAAGTACTCTCCAGAATATCTTACCAAGCTTACCACCAAGTCCAAGCACCTGTCCGAATGAGGCGAAGCCTGTCCAGTCGAACAATACCAGATGATCACCCTTTACCGAATAATTTGTAAAGGCCATTGGAATCATGAACAGCAATGGTAAAACTGTAAAAATAAATATTCCCATAAGTGGGAGAAACATAAGTGTCTTATGTAGGTTTTTATCAAATAAATCCTTGACATCTTTGCCAAAAGAATTGATTTCTTTTCCAGCTTTTGAAAGGCATTCTGCCTTATATCCGCTCTTTAAATTCTCGCACCACATGTAAATAAATAATACTGTGATGGCAATTGTTATGACGCCATATAACAGTAATAATACTGACTGGTCGCCCGCAACATATTCATAAATCTGCTTCTGCTCATTAAATACCTCTTCCTGCTTTCTCCAGCCAAGTGAAGGCAGCATGGAAATGTAATAAGCACCAGCGTTAACCATATATGCTATATATGCAATCTCTATAGCAAGAAAAATCAGACCCTTTATGATCTGCTTATGAGCCATATTGGCAAGACCCATTACGAGTGCCGATAGCTTAACTGCAGCTCCGCCTTTTGTGAGGGCATTGCCAACAGTATACGGAGTAGCAAATTCCGAAACTTTTTTCTTTTTGTTTGCTCCTATCATACTTTTCCTCCTGGCATGCATTATATATGCCAATCCTTTAAACTAATTTATTCCAAGATTCCGGTCGCCCGGAACCTTGGAATCATATTCTGATCTACTTAATTATTTAAGAGAATCATTAAGCTGAGTATTGAAGTCCTCTGTCTTCTGAGCTGCATTGTCCTTTGTAATCTGGCCTTCTGCACCGTTCTGGAAAGCATCACCGAATGGTGTAGCTGCATCCCAGTAACCTGACATATCAATGATAGGCTGTGCTACTGAACAATCAGTTGAAACCTTAGCCATAGCTGCTGCTACAGGATCAGCTGCGATTTCCTCGTTTGTTGCAAGATCTTTGTTTACAGGAGCCTGTGCTCTTAACTTGAAGTGAGCAAGCTGTGCGTCCTCGCTGCCAAGGAATGCTGCAAGCTTAACTGCTACTTCCTGGTTCTTGCAGTTAGGGTTAACACCGATAGCCTTAGATCCTAAGAATGCCTTTAACTGGCAGTCTTTTCCACCAATATTGATTGTAGGAAGAGCTGCAACACCAACGTTCTCCTCACCAAGTGCCTCTTTAACTTTGTCATAGTTCCAGTTACCATTGAAGTAAGCATTGATAGAACCATCTTTAAGTCCAGCAAGACCAAGTGATCCCTCATTGTTATCCATTACAAAGTTTGGATTTGCAAATAAATCTACGATGTAGTTTGTAACTGCTGTACCCTTATCTCCGCCAAAGTCATATCCGGCAGCCTTGTCTGTTCCATCTCCAAAGATTGTACATCCGTTTGCTGCATAGAATGCATTGAGATACCAGCCATTATCAAATGGGAATGAAACCTTACCCTTTGTAAGCATTGTATCAAGGCTCTTTACATCATCCTCAGAGAAGACTCTCTTGTCATAGTACATGAACCATGTGTTTGATGTATAAGGAACTGCGTAGATGTCTCCATCATATGTAACTGTTGCAGCCATAGCCTCTGAGTTAGATGACTTAACATAATCTGCTGCCTCTCCACCTAACTTGGCAATAGCATCTGCCTTAATTAATGGCTCAAGCTGATCGTTTGCAAACATGTAAACATCAGCTGCTGCCTTAGGATCCTTTGTAACAACATCCTTTGCGTCTGACTCAGATGATGTAACATACTTGAACTCGATGTTGAAATCAGGATTTGCCTTAGCGAATGCCTCGCACTCTGTCTTAAGCCAAGCGCCCTGTGCATCGTCTAAATCCTCTGCAGGTCCCATTACTGTAATGGTCTCCTTACCGCCGTCCTTCTTGTCGGCTTTCTCTGTTCCATTTCCATTGCTGCTTCCGCATCCTGCAAACATTGTTGCTACCATAGATGCGCAAAGTAAAGATGCTAATACTTTCTTCTTCATATCTTCCTCTCCTTTTTGAATATAAAATGTAAAAAAGTATATATATAAATTGCCGTGCAACTTATATCAAATTAATTATCTGCGGTAAACCACCGCAATGTTTCTAATCCAGGCTATTTTTTCGTTGTCCAGTCTGTGCGGCTTGCTTGTCATGCGCCATCTCCAGTTATGTCCGACTGTTGAAGGATAATTCATCCTCGCCTCATTTCCAAGCTCTAATATATCCTGCATCTGGACTATCGCCAACTCTGCGGTGCTGTGATACAGCTCCCTGATAAGAGCATTTGGAACCTGTGATTTATTTTCAATATTCAGATACTCGTACATATAAGCAAGCTCATAATCTGTCTTGTCACTGAAATAACCAACTATTGTCTCATTGTCATGTGTGCCAATATATGCAACTACATGTGAATCAGCATAATTGTGTGGCAGATATTCATTGGTCGGATCGCCGTCAAAGGCGAACATCATGACCTTTGTTCCCATCCAGCCCGACTTCGCAAGGAGCTTTTTCACTCCCGGTAAAAGGCTCGCTGACGTATAATCATCAGCCACTACATTAACACCCTCAAGCTCTTCGTTGATTGCATTGACAAGCCTGCGTCCCGGTCCCTTGAACCATTTACCGGATAGGCTCTTGTCCTGTCCGTACGGTACCGCATATGCTTTTACAATTCCTGCAAAATGATCAATCCTGACGATATCAAAAAGCTCTCTGCATACACGCATACGCTTTCTCCACCACGAGAAGTTATCCTCCTTCATGGCATCCCAGTCATACATAGGATTGCCCCACACCTGTCCGTTCTCTGAATACTTATCAGGAGCGGCAGCTGCAACATACTCCGGTGTATCGTTTGCGCTCATCATAAAGAGTTGTCTCTCTGCCCATACATCTACGCTGTCATACCCTACATAAAATGAGGCATCACCTATTATGTAGATACCTTTTGAGTTAGCATAATTTTTCAAGTCCTCCCACTGTTGGAAGAATTTATATTGGCAGAACTTCCAAAAAGTAATTGTATTATAATTCTTTTTTTGGTACTTTTCAAGCGCAACCGCTTGCGGATTTTTATACTCGCTTGGCCATTCGCTCCAAATTTTGTCTAAATTGTCGGTTTTCAGTGTCATAAACAGTGCATATTGTTCAAGCCACCCCGAATGTTTTTTTACAAAATCCTGAAACTCTTGTGCATTTGTGTCAAATCTTCCAAACGCTTTTTGTAAAATCTTGTATCTGTTCTGATGTAATGCTGCATAATCAATTTCTGATTGATCTGTGCCCCAATTGTACCCCAGGATTTCTTCCCTCTCTAACAATCCCTCATCTGCCAGCTTATCTAAATCTATAAAATAGATATTGCCCGCACAGCCTGATGATGGCTGATATGGACTATCGCCAAATATGGTGGGACCAACCGGAAGAACCTGCCAGTACTTCTGTTTCAAATCGCCAAGGAGATCAACAAAATTGTATGCCTCTCTCCCAAGAGTACCTATACCATATGGTGACGGCAAACTCGAGATCGAAAGAAGTATTCCGGAGCCTCTGAGATTTTCTCTGGCCTCCAAATTTCTATTCCTCTTTCCTAAATTTTTTCTATTTTTTTCGTATCTGAGTATATTTTATTTCCTATTGTCGTATTTGTCAATTGTTTTAGCGTCTTCTAACCCATTTTTGCCACTTTTCACGTAATTTGCACTCATTTTTTGGTAGTTATTACCACGATTTCAAAGATATTTTTCGAAAAATTTATCGTGGAAAATATTGCCTATTTCTGATAGTAATTGTATAATTCTATTATCACATAAGAAAGGAATAACATTATGGCTACTATTAAGGATATTGCCGCCCGGCTGGGTGTATCAATCAGCACTGTTTCAAAAGGATTAAATGGTGCCAGCGATATAAGTGAGGAGCTTCGTCAGACCGTTTTAGACACTGCCGTCGAGATGGGCTACAGCACTAAGCGCTCAAGAAAGGTAGAAAACCGCAAGCTGGCTCTGTTCATTGAAAATATGAACTACGAGTCTATCGATGAGTTCGGATATGATGTAGTGCTTGGTTTCAAGCAGAATGCTTTCAAGCACAAATGGGATGTGGACATCATCCCTGTCACTCCTCAGCTGCAGGCAGAAGAAAAATATGATACTTATATATTAAAGAACGGCTATTGTGGCGCATTTCTTGTAGGCTTCGCTCTGCACGATGAGTGGATGCAGCAGCTCAAAAGCACTACAATGCCTACCGTTTTGTTTGATAACTATATAGAAAACAACCCCAATGTAGCCTATGTAGGTACCGACAGCTACGAGGGCATTGACATGGCTATAAAGCATCTGCACAATCTGGGGCATAAAAAGATTGCCTTTATCAATGGTTCTCTTTTTTCCCTGGTTTCAGATCAGCGTCAGGAGGCTTTTGAAAACTCTATGCGCGATGCCGGTCTTGAAATCTACCCGGAGCTCATGGGTCACGGCTACTATATTCCGGAGACTGCACAGTACTACGTTTCCAATTTTATTGCAGCGGGCGCTACTGCTATCCTCTGTGGCAGCGATGCTATCGCAAAGGGTGTTATATCTGAATGCCAGCTGCACGGCTTCAATGTGCCAAATGATATAAGTGTGGTCGGCTTTGACGATGTCAAATTTGCTGCAGCCCTCACCCCGCCTCTTACCACTATCAGACAGGAGTGTAATGATCTTGGCCGCTGTGCATATATTATATTGAATTCGCTCATTCACCATATCCCAATCAGCCGCACACAGCTGCGTCCGAGACTGATTGAAAGAGAATCTACCGCACGTGTTTCCACTGCGCACACTGTCAGCGAATAACAGTGTATGTACCACCTTCCAAAGGAGGCAAAATTGTTCAAACGCAAACATGCAACTATTTTAATTACATATTCGCTGGTGCTATGCAGCGCGATTTCTCTGACAGCCTGCTCTTTTTCGGATGTCTCTTATTTATTCAAGAGCCCCGCACAAAAGCAGGCTATTCTGCACAAATCACCTGCTTTTTGGGATGATACCACAAGCGTTGAAGGAAGCAGTAATCTTTCTATCCTGCATAATGTCGCCTTTGAGGGGCGCCCGTACAATGACATAAGGCAATTCGGCGATAATATACTTATGGTAGGGCAGGGCAGCTACAATAATTCCATCATAGAGACTGATGGTCAATCCGTTCAGTATTCATTTGATGTATACAATCCCTGGTCCAACGAAATAACCGCAAGTCTTGCCCACGACAAGACGGACTGCGATGACTATCTGATTAAGGGTGATAAATTGTGGCTCCTCGATTCATCCGCCAAAAAAGCAACCATCTATGATAAGGATTTGAAGGAAATTAAAACCTGCAAATATAATCCCAAGGACTATGATGGCAATGGCGATGCATCTGATCCGGATAATACTGAAGTGCCTAATCCCGGCAATTACTATGATGCCTCACAGATTGCCACCTCCGCTGACAAAAAATATGCTCTCGTGTCAGGTATCACGCCCGATACCTACAAATATGTAATCTCTGATATAAGGCTTGACGATAATACAGTGCTTTCAACCTACGAAGGGCAGAGCTTTTCCATGTCATGTGTCGACTCAAAAGGCTTTGTAATTGAAGCAGATACTGCCAACAATATATGGAACTATCATTCATCCGATGGAAAAAACAGCTTTTTTTCTCTGCCCGATGTGGTGGATGTAGTACTGGCCGAGGACAATGACATGCTCATACGGTGCCAGGATTTATCCTCAGACAACAGCATCAGTTATTATAAATATTCACCCGTCACCGGTGTCAGCTCATCCTTTTCATACAATCCGGCAGCACGAGGCTCAGGCAGAGCCCAAGGCAGCTCATCTGATTCTGCAACGGCCGATACCCAGACCTATTTTTCTGCCAACTCGGTATATCTGCCTGATGCAAACTGTGTGATGCTGCTTTTGTACACAGCGCAGTGCAACCCGGAAATACTCATCTGGTCACTCGACAAGGGAAAGAATGACACCAAAGCTGAAATCACGTCATACAATGACTGCGATACTCTGCTACAAGCCTTACGCGATGACGGCTCATATGTATCCCCATATTCTGCCACTGGCACTGATGACAGTACCCATGAAAACCAGGAGGCAAAGGAAGAGGCCGGGAAGGATTCCGACTACAATACATATGGAGATGAGGTCACTCCGATACCTGACACCACGTCATATGACTGGGGAGATTTATCCGACATAAATGCACGTATCACAGCGCTTGAACACAAATACGGCTTTTCCATATATTTCGGGCCTGAGGTGCCAAAGAGGATTGATTACTACGATATCCATCAATTAAAGAACAAGGATAAGCTGTCGGTCTCTCTGGATGCCCTTGAGGAAATACTTGGCTGTTTCCCTGATGACTTTTTCACGCAGCTGTGTTATGGCGATATAAGAGGCATGCGAATATATCTGTGCGGTGATATTTCATCAGGCCACTCAGATATGATAAATGAGCCAAGCGGATTCGTAAATATAATAAACAACCACAATGTGATGGTTCTAAACTGCAACTACAGCTGGGATTTCAGCTACACCGTTGGCCATGAGATTTCCCATCTGATTGACCAGAGGCTTGCTTTCATACATACCTATAATGACAAGAGCGAGTTTTCCGAGGAGAAATGGAACAGCTTTAACCCTGACAGCTTCTCTTATGATGACAGCTACGCAAACTACAATCCAGATGATCCATCGAGCCACATATCCGGGTATTTCATTGATTCCTACGGCATGACCTTTGCAACAGAGGACCGCTCTGAAATATTCGGAACCGCGATAGACGATTATATTAACAGCATCTATGATGATGCAAGATTCACAGATGATTCGCCGATACGAAACAAGCTCGACTACTACAGCAGATGTATCCGCGATGGCTTTGATACAAGGGGCTGGCCTGATACGATGGCATGGGAGTCTGTGCTTACCGCCACCGGGGCGCAGGCCGATTAAATGATAATTTCAGAATAACACAAAAACCTCAAGTCATACGACTTGAGGTTTTTTAATGGGCAGAGATGGATTCGAACCATCGAAGCAAGTTGCAGCAGATTTACAGTCTGTCCCCTTTGGCCACTCGGGAATCTGCCCATTCTTGTCAGCACAAATGTCCTGACAAGGATTGATTATAACATATCATTTTTCATTGTGCAAGATAAGATTTTATATTTTTTACACTTTATATTTCAGCACCGCAGCCGAATGTGGCAGCAGCGTGACGGTGATCCTTCCATCTTCCACTTCATATTCTTTCGGCATGAGCGAATAGCCAGCCTCCGTGGTGATGATCAGACGCTCCATCTTACAATTTTTTGGAATACCGATACTCCATACTTCCTTTGTGATCTCCTTCTTCTCATCGCTATTATTCAGGATCACAACAAATTGCTGTGTCCGGTTAAACCTGCCGTAACACAATATGTCCTTTTCCCCTTGCAAAAGCTTTAAGGAACCGGTGCGTAAGGCTTCATTTTCCTTATGAATGCGGATCATATCCCGGTGAAAATCCACAAGCACCACATCTTCTTTTCCCCATGGATAGGTTCGGCGGTTATCAGGATCGGTGAATCCACACACGCCTGCCTCATCCCCATAATAAACCGTCGGTGCGCCCGGCCATGTCATCTGAACAACAACTGCTTCCCGGAAAATCCCAAAGTTGACACCATAATCTGCGGCTTCCGATCCATGGGTTTCCACACGTCCTGCTGTTCCGTTGGTTCTTGTCAGGAATCTCGAATGATCGTGGTTGGATAATTCATTCATCGCACACTGTAACTGGGATGTCTGGAAACTTGCCATAAAGTGGCGCATAGCTCCCTCAAAATCATCCACCTTTCCCTTTTTCTCCGGGATATACTCATCACTGTGTTTTTCCATTCCTGTCAGAAACCATGTCAAAGGTTCCATAAAGGCATCATAATTCATGACCGTATCCCACTGGTCACCTTTTTCTAACCAGTCTTTTGGGTCGCCATAATGCTCCGCCAGAATAAGTGCTTCCGGGTTGGCTGTCTTAACTGCTTTTCGAAAATCCCTCCAAAATTTATGATTGAACTCTGAAGAATGACCTAAATCCGCCGCAACATCCAGACGCCAGCCATCTACATAATATGGTGCTGACACCCATTTTGCTGCGATGCCAAGAATGTAATCGTACAACTCTTCCGAGCCTTCATAATTTAATTTTGGCAGCGTGTCATAATCCCACCACCCCTCATAAGAGGTGTTATCCGGCCAGCCGTTTTCATCCCGGAAACCGAAGAAACTGCGGTAAGGGCTCTCTTTCGACAAAAATGCACCGTCCTCGTAACCTCCGTTTGCGTGATAGATTTTTTCCCTGTCTAACCATTTATTGAACGAACCGCAGTGGTTAAACACACCGTCTAAAATAACTTTCATTCCTCTGGCGTGTATCTCTCTGACCAGCTCCGCAAAAAAAGCATTGCTCGCCTCTAAATTTTCCCGGTTTGTGACACGGTTTACATAACGTGTTGCCTTGCTGTTATCCGTTGTCCCGGATTGCAAAAGCTCCCCCTCATCGACCACAATTTTTCCATAATGTGGATCGATATGGTCATAGTCCTGAATATCATATTTGTGATTGGATGGTGACACAAAAAGCGGGTTAAAGTAAATGACTTCCACGCCAAGATTCTGTAAGTAATTTAACTTCTGTCTCACGCCCTCTAAATCTCCGCCGTAAAACTCTCCAACAGAAAAATCGGACGGACACTGATTCCAGTCCTCCATTTTTTTACTCGGTGTCTGGATATAATAGTACTCATCCGTCAGCACATCGTTAGCCGGATCACCATTGTAGAAACGATCCACAAGGATCTGGTACATGACGGCTCCCTTTGACCACTCCGGTGTGGAAAATCCCGGAATGATGCAGAACCGGTAAGTATCCCGCCGCTCCTTGCTCACACCATAACGGTCAAAAAAGACATGCAGCAGACCGGAAGCCACCTCGAAATAATAGTAAAACGGCTCCTCTCCCATTGTCATCTCAACCGTATAATAGTCAAATTCACGATCACTTTCTGTTTTTTTCATTTTATAATGTTTGCAATCTGTGCAAAGCCAGACGATATCCACGTTATTCCTTCCGGTGCGGAAACGGATCGTCACCTTTTCTCCTGCCTCCGGTTCCGTCGGATCGCGGTAATCTTTTGTTCCATCCGAAAACAGCGCCTCCTTCTTCAAAACCGGACGCATCTGCATAATGTATTGTTGAATACGGTTTAATTCGTATACAGAATATTCTTTTGCCATGGTATTTGGCTCCCTTCAAAAAATCCTTATGATTATAACACAAAAGTATCTTTGCCGATGATTTTCCGCTAATTTTTTCGTTTTTTTTCGTTTTTTTTTAAATTATAGCTAAAATATATTTATTTATTTTTTAATTATGTTACACTTTCACCAAAATCAGTTCATGTTATAAAAATATGCCAATCGAAACCAAACGTTATATGATTTT
>OGZF01000507.1_pt1 | contig 34831 bp, 25 predicted proteins | sample 1576771 | NCBI WGS metagenome assembly OGZF01 (sample SAMEA3541536, study PRJEB24748) | human gut metagenome | biome: human gut; feature: human-associated habitat; material: faeces | place: China | collected 2012
CTGGCAACGATCACTTTTCCCCGTAAGGCAGCTGGTAGAGCACAACCTTAGGAGGGGGACGCTCTATCCAACTGAGCTATTGGCGCGTATATCAAATGAAATTGTAAATAGTGAGGATTGAACAACCGCTTAGGAGGCGAACGCTCTATCCTACTGAGCTACAGAAACACAATCTTTAAATATTCTACCCTTTTTCCATGAAAAATGCAAGTCCTTTGTATTTCTGGGTAATTTTCCCAAAATGATAATTAAAGTTGCACAAAAACAATGCAGATAAATTGTATAGGATTAACGAAAATATAAAAGCTTGTCAACCACATATTTACAAGTATTATTAAATATGCTACATTTGAAACAACTTGTTGAACAACTTGATATACATGTACAGATAGAATGAAAAACATGTAGAATTTATTATTTTTAATGATCCAAAGGGAGGACAAAAAACAATGAGAAAGAACATTTTCACCAAAGCAACCATGAGACGTGCGGCAGCTTTCGGACTGGCAGGATGTATGGCAGCAGCATCTTTAACAGGATGCGGCTCTTCTAAGACAGAGAGCACTACAGCAGCAAACGCAGAGACCAAAGTCGAGGCAGAAGGCGAAAGCAAGGCAGAAGCAGCAGACGGAAGCGACATTCACGTAGGCATCATCTTTACTGAGGCTGGTTTAAGCGGCAACTCCTTCAACGACCTGGCTTTAGAGGGCGTTAAGAAGGCTGCTGATGATTACGGCATCACCTACGATGAAGTTGAGCCAAAATCCGTATCTGACGAAGAGATCATCCAGGACGAAATGGCTTCTTCCGGCGAATATGACCTGATCATCTGCGTAGGCGCTGAACAGGTAGATGCTCTGACCAACGTAGCAACTACTTATCCAGATCAGAAATTCGCTCTCTTAGACGCAAACTCCGATTTAGACAATGTAGCTTCTTATTCCTGTAAAGAGCAGGAAGGCGCATTCTTAGCAGGCGCTCTGGCTGTTTTAGCAAAGCAGGAAAAAATCGACGATAAATTAAACGACGGTAAAGTGATCGGCTTCATCGGCGGCGTAGACAACCCACTGATCAACCACTTTGCAGCAGGTTATCAGGCCGGCGCACAGTACATTGACCCGGATATGCAGGTTCTGATCGACTATGCAGGCAGCTTCAACGATCCTACCACTGCAAAGACCATTGCAAATACCTTCGTTGAAAAGGGCGCAGACGTGATCTTCCATGCTTCCGGCGCATCAGGAATGGGTATGTTCCAGGCAGCAGAAGAAAAAGGCTTTGTAGCCATCGGCGTAAACTTAAACCAGAATGAGATCGCTCCAGATTACATCATGGCAAGTATGTTAAAGAAGTTAGATTCCTGCGCATACCATGCAATTACCAGCGTTGTTGAAGGCACCTATACCGGTGAGAACCAGGTTCTTGGTTTAAGCGACGGCGGTGTTGATGTTACCACTGAAAAGAGCAATATCCAGGTTTCTGACAGCATCAAAGAGCAGTTAGATGACTTAAAGGCAAAAGTTATTTCCGGAGAGATCGAAGTACCTTACGAACTGAAGTAATAAGGAATGAGATACACATGTCACCTGACGGTGATGTTACCATGAATGAAAGTGAGCAAAACGCATAATTGCGGGAGGTTTAATTTTTATGGATGCGATCAGAATGATGGGGATCGTAAAATGTTTCGGGCCGGTGCGGGCAAATGACGGTATCGACCTGATCGTAAAGCAGCAGGAGATCCACTGTCTGCTGGGTGAAAATGGTACTGGTAAAAGTACCCTGATGAACATCCTGTTCGGCCTTTATCACCCGGATGCAGGAGAGATCTATATTAATGAAAAGAAGGCATCGGTCACAAATCCAAATGATGCTTATGCTTTAGGGATCGGCATGGTCCACCAGCACTTTATGCTGGTGAACCAGCTGACTGTTTTAGAAAATATTATTTTAGGAAAAGAGTCCGGCGGATTTTTATTAAACAGAAAAGAAAGCCGCAAAAAAGTAGAAGAACTGGTAGAGCGCTTCGGTTTCCGGCTTCCATTGGATGAAAAAGTGGAAAACCTTTCTGTAGGTATGAAGCAGCGTGTAGAGATCTTAAAAACACTGTACCGCGGCGCAGATATCATTATCCTGGACGAGCCAACAGCCGTTCTTACACCTCAGGAGGTTGAGGAACTGTTTAAGATCCTCCGCCAGTTAAAGAAAAATGGAAAAACCATTATTTTCATTACCCACAAGTTAAACGAGACCATGTCTTTATCTGACCGTATCACTGTTATACGAAAAGGAAAGGTTGTATTTAACTGCGATACCTGTGATACAAACGAAAAAGAACTGGCAACCCAGATGGTAGGCCGTCAGGTTGAGTCTATTGTTACCAAGGCAGAAGATCCTCATGGTCCGGTAGTCCTGGAACTTAAAAATGTGCGTCTGCACAAGCGCGCCCAGGAGACTGTCAGCATCCAGGTACATGCAGGAGAGATCTTCGGTATTGCCGGTGTAGATGGAAACGGCCAGCAGGAACTGGAAGAAATGATCGTTGGAAACAGAAAGACAGAAGAAGGAACTATTTCCATGAACGGAAAAGAAGTCCAGAACCTGTCTGTAAAAGAGCGTAAGGCAATGGGACTGGGCTATATCCCATCTGACCGTCACAAAGACGCTATGGTTCCTGATTTTTCTATTACAGAAAACTTCCTGTTAGGTTATCAGGAAGATCCCAAATACTGCAAAAAAGGCTTTATCGATTACAAGGCACTGGAAGAGGATGCCAAAGTCCAGGTAGAGCAGTTTGAAATCAAGATCGCAGGCGTAAGCCAGCACATTGGACAGCTTTCCGGCGGAAATCAGCAGAAGGTCATTTTAGGCCGTGAGACAAGCCATGATCCGTCCTTTATGCTGGTTGCACAGCCGGTACGTGGTCTGGATATCGGTGCTATTGAGCGTGTCCACAAAACACTGCTTCAGCTGAAAAAGGAAGGAAAAGCCATTCTTCTTATCTCTGCGGAGCTGTCTGAAGTCATGAACTTAGGCGACCGTATCGCTGTTCTCTATGAAGGAGAAATGAGCGCACAGTTTAAGGCCGGACAGTACACCACAGAAGAGATCGGTTTATTTATGGCAGGAAAAAAACAGGAGGATGTGGCAAATGAAATGGATCAGCAGTAAACAGGCTGCAGAACTGGGAAAATCCCTTGCAGCAATCGTTTTGGCTCTTGTGATCGGAGCCTTGTTTATCCTTGTGGCTGGAGAGTCACCGGCAACTGCCTATTCTTCCCTGTTGAAAGGTGCTCTTGGAACACCTCAGGCAGTAGCCAATACAGTAAGTAAAAGTATCCCGTTAGCGTTTACCGGACTGGCAGTAGCCTTAGGTTCTCGCTGCGGTATGTTAAATATCGGTGCAGAAGGCCAGCTTCATGCAGGTGCCATGGCAGCTACACTGACCGGTCTGACACTGAGTTTCCTTCCGGCGCCGATTCTTTTGGTTGTAAGTATCGCAGCCGGTATTGCAGCCGGAATGTTAGTAGGAAGTGTGCCGGGTATCTTTAAGGCAAAATTCCAGACAAACGAAGTCATTGTAGCCATCATGTTAAATTATGTCTGTACTTTATTTACATCATGGCTGGTAAACGGACCGTTTAAGGTACCGGGTTCTACTGCACAGACAGAAATGCTTCCGGAGAACATCTGGTTTGCAAGACTGCTTCCAAAGACCCAACTGACCTGGGCGCTGTTCTTACTGTTAGCAACAGCCGTACTTATGTACATTTTCCTCTGGAAAACATCCGTAGGATACCAGTTAAGAGCCGTAGGTGCCAATGCATCTGCAGCGAAAACAGCGGGTATTTCTGTAAATTTCTATCTGATCATGGCTATGACCTTAAGCGGCGGTATCGCTGCCTTAGCCGGTGTTACAGAGATCTTCGGAAAATATCATCGTTTTATTGAAGGATTTTCTCCTTCCTTTGGTTTCACCGGTATTGCGGTTGCCATTCTTGGAAAGAACCACCCGGCAGGTGTTCTTTTAACGTCTTTACTTTTTGGTGTCCTGGAAATGGGTTCCCTGCGTATGAGCCGTGAAACCGCTGTTTCCACTAACATGGTAACGGTGATCCAGAGTCTGGTCATCTTGTTTGTAGCTGCTCCTGAGCTGATCCGCTGGAGCAGAAAGAGGAGGGGTTAACATGGGAATGATCAATAATTTTCTTGCCCTTACATTGCAGTTATCTGTTCCCATTATTTTAGGTGCTTTATGCGGCACCATTGCAGAGCGCGGCGGCGTAGTTATGCTGGGCGTTGAAGGCATGATGCTCATCGGTTCCTTTGCCGGTGCCGTTGGTTCTTATTTTACTGGTTCTGCACTGGCAGGAGCTGTGATTTCCGTTGTTTTAGGTGCAGTAATGGGCTGGATCTATGGCCTGTTCTGTCTGAAATGGAAAGCCCAGCAGTCTGTAGTTGGTGTCGGTGTAAACCTGTTTGCAAGCGGCATTACAGCCGTTATGTTAAAGGCAATCTGGAATACAGAGGGAATGAGCGGTTCTGTACCGTCTATCTCTAACATTACTGTTCCGGGATTGTGTAAAGTGCCTGTTTTAGGAGCATTTTTCTCTGAACAGTCTCCTTATCTGTACCTGACACTGCTTATTACTTTGGGCGTGTGGGTGGTATTTTACAAGACAAAATATGGTCTGCGTTACCGTGCCATCGGCGATCAGCCATTTGCAGTGCAGACAGCCGGTGTGGACGTAAACCGTTACCGTTATGTGGCAATGATGACAGCAGGCGCCATTGCAGGACTGGGCGGTTCCTATCTGTCCATTTCCCAGAATAACCTGTTCGTTATCGACATGGTTGCAGGCCGCGGTTTCATGGGTCTTGCGGCAAATATTTTCGGCGGCTGGCAGCCACTTGGCTCCTTAGGCGCAGGAATGGTATTCGCGGTAGCACAGGCAGCCAGGTTCTATCTTACCGGTCAGGCGATCCCGTCCCAGTTCGTACAGATGCTGCCATATGTGGTAACATTAGTGGTCCTGGTAGTAGTTGGAAAGCGTGTGAAGGGACCGGAAGTACTTGGCAAACTGGTGGATTAGTTCTATACTTAGTTATAATTGCAGATATGAACATGAATTAGACATAAAGGAGCTAAACCGCCAGTGAAAGAGAACGTTATTAAAGAAAAAAATGTAAAGATCCCCCTGTATGTAACTGTTTATGAGACCATCAGCGAATGGTTAAAAGAGGGAAAATATAAGCCGGGAGATAAGCTTCCAGGCGAAAATATACTGGCAGAACAGTTAAATGTCAGTAGGGGAACACTGCGTCAGGCTATGCTCCTTCTTCAGGAAGACGGGTTTATCGTCAATCAGCAGGGAAGAGGAAATATTGTACTTTCCGCCCAGCGTCCGGCAAAAGCAGGACTGGAAAAGATCGAAAATCCGCTGGTGGATTTCTGCCTGCAGCCAGTAGATAAGGTAGAGACCACCGTAGGCTTCCAGCCGGCCACACAGAAGCACCAGGAGGTATTGAAGCTTCGGGCTTCCAGCATTGTGGCTGTGATCAATATTACATACTACAGCGGTGATACAGTCGTTGGTTTTGCCATGGTATATATGCCATATGAGGTATTAGACAAGAGCAGTGTAGATTTAGAGAATCCGGATACAGTATACCAGTTTTATTCCAAACTGCTGACTTCCGGCGGCCTTTACAGCGATACAAAGCTGCGTCTGGGAAATGCCAGAGAGCGTCTGGCAGGTATTTTAAATATCCCGGAAGGAGAGCCATTTTTAATTCTGGAAGAAGAGCTTTATTCCGAATATGATACCCCGGTCCTTTCCCAGAAACTGTTCTTTACCCCGGACCAGCATGAACTGCATATTAACCGCAGAAATGACCGAAACATTCAAAAACATTAATCATCGTTGGGGAATTTGACCAGAAAATAAAACTGCCCCAACGGATAGGTATGAGCCCAAAGATAAGGGACATATACATAAAAACAGATTGGAGCAGTAAAAAATGAAGACATTTCATATAGAGGCAGAAGAGGGCCAGATCGCAAAGACCGTTCTTATGCCAGGAGATCCTATGCGCGCAAAATACATTGCAGAACACTATCTGACCGATGTGATCTGCTACAGCCAGGTGCGTGGGATGAACGGATATACCGGTTATTACAATGGAAAGAAAGTTTCAGTACAGGGAAGCGGAATGGGTATCCCGTCTATGGGCATCTATTCCTACGAACTGTTTAATACCTTTGGCGTGAATCAGATCATCCGCGTGGGCACCTGCGGGGCTGTAAACCGTGATGTGGAAGTAGGAAGCCTGATCTTGGCTATGGGCTGCTGCAGCAATTCCAATTTTGCTTCCCAGTATCATCTGCCGGGAATATTTGCACCTCTGGCTGATTACGGTCTGTTAGAGTCAGCGGTCAACCAGGCAAGAATCATGGAAGCGCCTTTCTATGTGGGAAATGTATACAGTTCCGATGTATTTTATGAGGATCTGGCAGGCGAAAAGGGCCAGTGGGAGAAAATGGGCGTTCTGGCACAGGAAATGGAGACTATGTCCTTATACTGTACCGCAGCCAGAGCAGGAAAGAAAGCGCTCACCATGCTGACTGTAGGAAGCAGCATCCACAGCAGCAAAGCCCTTACAAATGAGGAAAGAGAGAAAAATCTGGACACCATGATCCGGTGTGCATTGGAGGTAGCTTAATGAAAGTCGTTTTTGATATGGATACAGGCGTAGATGACTCCCTTGCGCTTATCTACGCATTAAACAGACCCGCTTATGAGATACAGGGCATTGGCTGTGTTTACGGAAATGTGGAGTCATGGCTGGCAGCAGAAAATACCATGAAGATCCTGGATCTGGTAAATGCGCCGGATATCCCGGTAGTTATCGGTGCCAATGAACCTCTTACAGGAAAATGGGCCGGGCGCGTGTCTATTATCCATGGAGAAAACGGACTTGGAAATGTAGAACTTCCAAAAAGTGAGCGTAAGCCATTCGATAAAGGAATTGAAGAATTCTATCTGGAAACCGCAGAACGTTTACAGGGAGAAATGGTCCTGATCACAGTAGGACCTCTTACCAACATTGCAAGAACCATTAAAAAATATCCCCAGTTTGTAAAACTGGTAAAACATATGTACATGATGGGTGGAACACTTTCCATGCGTGGAAATGTATCACCGGTGGCAGAGGCAAATGTAGCCTGTGACCCGGTGGCAGCTGACTATGTTTTCCAGTCTGGAATGAAGATCACAGCTGTTGGACTGGACGTGACCATGAAGGTGCGCTTTAAACGCGCCTATCTGGACTGGATCCAGACACATTGCAGACCGGAGTTAAAGCGGGCTGCAGAGTATCTTGGAAAGGCCTTTGAATGGTATTTCATGGGAAACCAGGACAGAAACTACTGTATGGATGACAGCCCTCTTCATGATCCTTTAGCTGTCATGTGTGCCTCTGTACCGGGACTGGTACTGACACAGACCCGCAAAGCCAGAGTAGAGTGCGAAGGCCAGTATTGCAGGGGAATGATCGTTACAGATATGAGAGAACATCCATTTGAAGCAGAGACTGTGGAGTTTGCAGTGGAAGTAGATGAAAAGAAAGCGATTGGAGAGCTGCTTGCAGCTTTCTGGGAGAAATAGAAAGTGCAAAATACCCCCGCGGTTGCGAGGGTATTTTAAGTTTAATACAACATATCATTGACACCGAAATCAGCAATTCCCTGCATCCAGATCTGACCTTTAAAACGTCTGCCTGGTGCCGGTTCGCCTAAGAGATCGGCTTTGTTAATGGCAATTGTAAAGATCATATCATTGCATTCTATACGCAGGCGGTAGATCTCTTCGTTTGTGAGATCATTTGCCACCAGATTGACGCTTAAGATATTTCCGATAATGGAATACTGGTCACATTCGATACCGCTTGGCATGAAGCAGGTCTCGATAATGGAGTACATATCCTCTTTTATAATGCGCTTGGTGACCATGGAATACAGGTCGATATCCTCTACGGTCAGTGTTTCAATGGCTTGTTCATCGCCCCGGCGTGCGGCTTCTAAGAGGCTTCCACGCTTTCTGGCAGCCTGTTTCAAGTCTTCCGCCTGTTTGGGAGTCTTTTTTACCGGCAGCAGGATCTTTCCCTGGGAAGCAAGTCCGGAGAGGCAGATATTTTTTGCCAGCACTGGAAGACGCTTACTGCGGCGGCTCCTGTATTCAATGGAATTGGTCATATAAAAGATAAGGGAAATGCCTACGCGGTATTCATCTAAAAGACCGGCATATGTTTCCCGCTCCGCATGGCGCTGGATGGAGCATTCAGCAGTAGATGAAATATCACTGCCAGTTACATAAGGGAACGCATATTCCCGCTTAAAAGTCCCTTTTTCTGTCATCTGCCCGATCATGGCAATTCCCATTCCCGGTGCCAGTTCCGCCCGCAGATCATAAAGTGTGGGATGGTCATTTCTTTCTAATACAGCTGTTTTTGATGCTGTCTTTGCAAGCTTACGCATGATCTTATCCATTTCCAGATCACTGTCGCAGCCGCCAAATCCAATGGTGCGCATAAATTTGTGCATTTCCTTCACCCTCTTTCCCTAAGGTTTCTATGTCTATGGTTATTTATTGTTTCCTAAATGTTTTTCGCTTTATTATAGCCTACTTTATGTTAGATTACCAGAGATTTTTTAAAGAAACAAGAAGACGGCATGACGGAACGGTAACAGTATTAACAATGGAAACACCTTGATATAAAATCTTAGAAATATAAAAAAGGGGCTGTGTTTTAAACAGCCCCGGAAATGATTTTGAAAGGATCAGATCAGCCCCATTAACTTCGGTACGCCTAATGATAATGCAGGAATATAGGTAACTGCTAAAAGCAGAAGGAACAGTACCGCAAAGTACGGAAGCAGGGTTTTTGTTACTTCTTCAATACTGATCTTGCTGATTCCGCAGCCTACGAAAAGAACAGAACCAACAGGAGGTGTGATGTTTCCAAGACACATATTAAAGATCAGCATAACACCAAACTGGATATCCGTCATGCCAAGGCTCTGGGCGATAGGCAGGAAGATTGGTGTGAAAATAAGGATTGCAGGTGTAATGTCCATAAACATACCAACTACCATCAAAATAATATTCATCAGAAGAAGGATCACATATTTATTCGTTGAGATGGACATAATACCGGTGGAAATAGCTGCCGGAATTCCAGAGTATGCCATTACGAAAGACATAGCAGAGGATGCGGAGATCAGGAACAGGATAATACCACTGGTACAAGCACTGCTTACAAGGATCTTCATAAAAGATTTTACAGTGATACTACGGTAACAGATAGAGAGGATCAGGCAGTAAAGAACACAAATGCCAGCACCTTCTGTAGCGGTAAAAATACCGCCAACAATACCGCCGATAACAATGATGATAAGAAGCAGGCTTGGAATAGCATCTAAGGTTACCTTGATCGCCTCTTTCATAGGTGTTTTTCCGGAAGTAGGGTATTTATGCTTTTTTGCGTAAATAAAGGCAACTACCATGGAACCAACACCCATAAGGATACCAGGAATGTAGCCAGCCATAAATAAGGTTGAAATGGATACACCGCCTGCTACAGTGGAATATACGATAAACGCACTGGTAGGTGGGATCAGGAGGCCGGTAGGAGCAGATGCGATATTAACGGCAGTTGCAAACGCAGGATCATATCCTTCATCTTTCTGAATGGGATAGATACAGCCACCCATAGCAGATGCAGCGGCAACGGAGGAGCCTGAAAGTGCTCCGAAAAGCATATTTCCCACAATATTAGCTTGAGCCAGTGAACCTGGGATCCAGCCTACAAACAGTTTTGAAAAGTTTACCAGACGTCTTGCAATACCACCATTATTCATGATGTTTCCAGCCAGGATAAACAGAGGAATGGCAAGAAGGGAGAAGCTTTCTACACCGCTGTTCATCTTCTGCATGGTGATAAAGGTGATCTGATCCCATGAAAGAGAGGATATGGCAGTGACAATAGATGCAATAATAATACTTACAGAAATCGGACAGCTTAAAAACAGCAAAATTCCGAAAACTGCAAACAAGACAACGGTTGTAAGTCCGATACTCATGATTCATTCCCTCCTTCAACTGCAATTCCGGTTACATCTTCATAAATATTAATGATCTGAGCCAGAATGATAAATAATCCTGATATAGGAGCCATAGCGTATACAAGGCTTCTTGGAATACCTAAAAGGGCAGAGAATACCTTCTGCGCACTTAAAGCCAGTTTAAATCCACCAATGGTGATAACAAAAATAGCAAAAAGCAGGATCAGAATATCAATAACCGTCATTAAAATACGTTTTCCAGAAGGACTTAAGCTGTCACGTACCAGTACAAGACACATGTGCTCCCTGGTGATGAAGGCATAGGCAGCTCCGATGAAGCCGGTCCAGATCAGAAAATAACGGACCAGTTCTTCTGTAAAAGCAGCAGGGCTGTTTAAAATATAACGTGTAAATACCTGATATAAAACCAGCAGTGTCATAATGGATAGAAGGACAGTAGCGATGCCGGCTAACAGGCGGGTCATCCATTTTTTGATCAGTGCTAAAAATTCTCTCATGACGAACCTCCCTTATTCTACTGAATCAATAATATCAAGAAGCTTTTTAACTCCTGGGTACTGTGTACAGTAATCATTGATCATGCCGCTTGTAGCTTCACGGAAGGCTTCTTTGTCTACATCATTGACAAATTCAACTCCCATTGTGTTCTTGGCTTCTTCAATCGCCTGGTCAATTGCAGTATCCCAGGCAATTTTGTGACTTTCAGTAGATTCTCTGGCTGCTTCAAGGATGATCTGCTGGTCTTCAGGACTGATCTCTTTCCATACTTTGGCACTCATGACCATAACATCCGGGATCATGGCATGCTGATCTGTTGAATATACTTTGCAGATCTCACCGTGCTTACCTGTGGTAAGAGCGGTTTCATTATTTTCCGTTCCGTCAATAATACCGGTCTGTAAAGAAGTATAAACATCACCATAGGACATAGCTACTGGAATACCGCCTAAAGCTTTCATCATATCTGTCTGGGACTTCATATCCTGGACACGGATCTTTAAGCCTTTTAAATCTTCTGGTTTACGGATCGCTTTATTTTTTGTGTAAAAAGAGCGGGCACCGGAAGTATAATAAGTCAGCGTTACAAAGCCGTCATCTTCCGATGAAAGGAAGAAATCATGCATCTGGTCAGAATCCATTACGTGGTAAAAATCTTCGGTGCTGTCAAATATATATGGAAGGCCGAAGGTATGGTAGGATTCATTATAAGTAGCAAGACCAGGTGCGGATACCTTTGTCATGGAGATAACGCCTGCCATCAGCTGCTCCATATTTTCATTTTCAGATCCCAGCTGTCCGTTTGGGAAGATCTGGATCTGGATTCTTCCATTTGTACGTTCCTTTACCTTATCTGCAAACTCAGTCATTGCAATATGGACTGTATGAGTTTCACTAAGACCGTGGGCAAGTGTAAGTATCATTGGATTTTCAGCAGTGGCTTGTGCACTGTTTTTAACTCCGCTTTGAGCACAGCCTGTAAGACTGCACAGAGACAGTCCTACAGCGGCTATAATTGCTGCCAGTTTTTTCATTTTATTTTATCCCCTTTCTTTCTTACATACCGATCAGATCGAACTGCTCAAAGGAAACGACAACCTGGTAATCCTTTTTCGGATTAGGATATTTTACCAGTACAGACTTTAAAGTCTGGCTGTAATACCAACCGCAGTCAGTCTCCTCAAACTTTCTTCTATGAAGAAAATGTGGAATTTCCTTTCCATCTACCGTTACCCAATATGGAGCTTTTTCTCTGTGGATCATGTCCAGAGACATGGTTTCTACAGAGGTAGTATAGGAACCTTCCTGTTTAAAGGTGAGAACGGTGCGCTCCCCAGCAGCCATGGAAATGAAAGTTTTTAAATAGCAGCCCTTTTCATAATCCATAGAAACACCGTCATCTTCATACAGGACAAAGGAACCATCACAGTCAGGCGCGCAAAGAATAGAAATTCCGTTTGGCTGTTCGGTCATAAGATTTTTCATCTGGTTCGTTGCCATTGGAATGATACTGCCGCCTTTTACAAACAGAGGGATACTTCCAAGGTCTACCGGTATTTCAATCGTCTGTCCACCATCGTAAGGAGTCCTTGTATAGAAATCATAAAATTTATTTCCTTCCGGCAGGTAGATCTTACGTGTTGTGGCGCCTTTTTCTACTACATTTGCTACCAGCAGTGAGTCACCAAACATGAAGTCAATGCCTTCTTCATAGCACTTCGGGTCATTTTGGAAAGCACTGCACATAGGCTCCATAATAGGAAGTCCGGTTTCATGAGCACGTTCCATAAGGGAATACAGATATGGGAACAGGCGGTAACGGAGTTTGATAGCGGTTCTGATATATTCTGTGCAGTTGCTGTACATCCAAGGTTCTGTAACCGTGTTGTCGATATTCGTGGAATGGATAGAGAAACGAGGCTGGAAAATACCATTCTGGATCCATCTGACTAACAGCTCTGCTTCAGGAGCAGGTCCGTAGAAGCCGCCAATATCGCAGCCCTGGTTTGCAACACCAGATAATCCCATACCAAGGATCGTGGCAATATTGTATTTTAAAGATTCCCAACAGGTTAAGTTATCACCGGCCCAGGTCTGAGCATAGCGCTGGATGCCTGCATGACCGGAACGGCATACAACGTAAGGGCGGGTATTGTCAAAGGTTTCATGTATCGCTTCATTGGTGATGTGGCACATAATATTGGACATAACAGACTTTAACTGGCCAATGGTTCCACCTTTTCCTTCAAAAGAGCAACGGCAGTCTTTATCAACCATGCTGTCATATTCGCAGTTGTCATTCCATATGGAACTTGTACCATAATCCAGGACATTCTCTTTTAACATTTCCTTCCAGTTATTGCGGGTTTCCTGGCTGGTAAAGTCTACAAACATGCCTTTTCCGCCCCACCAGGTGCCGATACCAGGTTCTTCTGTTTCACTGGCTTTTACAAACATGCCTTTTGCTTTCATTTCATCCAGTTTTGGATGGATCAGAAGAATTCCCGGCTTTACATTTGGTGATACACAGATGCCACGTTTTTTCATCTGGGCAAAAAAGTCTTTTGGATCTTTGAAGCGTTTTTTATTCCATGTAAATACGCAGCGTTTGATGCCCTGTTCTGTTTCAATGGCACAGTAACCGGAAGAAAGCTGGAAACCATCCACAGGAATTCCCTCTTCTTTGGTAGTGTCGATGAACTCTGCAATAGCATCATCGCAGTCAGCATCCAGTTCTGGATAATACATGGAGGAGCCAAGATATCCTAAAGCGTATTTAGGAAGCATGGCTGACTTTCCGGTAAGATCGGTATAGCGTTCTACAACCTGGCGGACTGAAGGTCCTGAGATCAGGAAAAGGTCAATATCTCCGCCGTTGGTGGAGTAGCTGCTGTAACGGTGCCAGTAATTGCGCTTTTCACGTCCCATGTTAAAGTCACATTCCCAGGTATTGTGATAGAAATATCCGGTTGCTTTTTTGGTAGTCTGATTTAACTTAATATAAAATGGTATGTGCTTATAAAGAGAATCGGTTTCTTTGGGGTCATATCCCATGGAATCACCCGGGCTTAAAACCATGTATTTCTGGGCTTTGTTAAATTCACCGCCTTTTTCTCCAAAACCAAAGAAACAATCATCTGCTTCAATCTGGCTGGTATGGATCCTGTGGTGGTTGCTGTCTTCACGGTAAGCAAGATCTACAATATCAGCATGGATCATGGTTCCTTCTTTATCGTAAACACAGATGCGGAAAGGATCTTTTTCTATAACTACTTTCAGTTCTTTTCCCTGGATCACGGCCTGATCTGTTCCATCTTCCAGAACAGCGTCAGCGGTCTGGATTTTTTTACGGTAGTCCTTTAAAAACGGATCCATTCTGTCTTCCCAGGCAGTTGTAACAAGACTGTAGGATTCTTCTGCAAAATCACCGTCAAATCCGGCTCTGATACGGATGATATAATCGGTGAGGAAGAAAATCCGGATCTCTGTGCAGTTGGTAGCTACAGAAAAGTAATTTTCCTTCTGTTTTACAGTTGTCGCATTCATGCATACTTTCATGAATCTTGGCCTCCTTAAACATAATTAACTTTATGGTTGTTTTGTGATATGATGATTTTCTAAGATATTTATTTGTTGTTTTGCATTGAAATGATAATAAAATAACAAGATAAGAACTAGACAAAAATTGCATATTACAGGTGGAAATTTTACATATCTTGCTATAATGTACGAGAAAAAGGACATTTAACAAAAAGAAAAATTGTTATAAGTACATAAAAATTGTATACAATAAACACAACTTCATTAAAAAATAACCATATAAATAGATATAGGAAAACAATATTGCACAGACAGGAGGATGGAATATGATAGATCAGGCAGGAATCCTGATGGCCCAGGGGAGTGGAATAGCCTGTGAGCGGATTCAGGGAGTAAATGACAATATGTCCCAGTCTCATTATCATGAATATTATGAGATTTATTATCTGGAAGCCGGAGAACGTTTTCATATGGTAGAAGACAAGCTTTATAAAATGGAAGCTGGAGAATTTATAATTTTTCCTCCTTATGTAATGCATCATTCCTATGGAGCGGAGAATATGCCGTTTAAAAGAGTACTGCTGTATTTTTCACAGGAGGAAATATTGTGGCCCTCCATCCTTTCTGAATTAAGAGAGGAAGGCGGCATTTATAAAGTGGGTATAAGGGAACGCCAGGAGGTCCACCGGGCAATGGAGCTTATCCTAAAAGAACAGAAGAATCCAGGGGCATATCACGAAGAATATGCCCGCGGGGTATTAAATATGCTGTTATTGTTGATCGCAAGGGAAGAAAGACCGGAAAAAGCGCCTGAAAGAAAAAGCAGGATCGGTGAGGTGATCCGTTATATCCACAGCCATTATCAGGAAGAGATCAGTCTTGAAATGCTGGCACAGATGTTTTATGTCAGCCCATATTATCTGTGCCGCGAATTTAAAAAGAATACCAATAGTACGATCATCCGCTATATTAATGTAACACGTATTATGAATGCACAGCGTAAATTTATGGAAACAAGTAAGAATATTACAGACATAAGTAAAGAAACAGGCTTTTCAAACCTGACTCATTTTAACAGGGTATTTAAATCTGTGACTGGTATGAGCCCTTCTCAGTACCGAAAGCAGTTCAGGGATAATGTAAAATCATAATTTTCCTCATATTTTCTTAAACCTTTTTAGAAATACTTTATGACTGCTTCAAACTTAGGACACAACTTTTCTGTATACTCTTTTACATAAACAAGCAGTCAGAGCTTTTTACATAGAGAAAGACAGATACCCGTTCAGCAGAGTGAGAGGTATCTGTCTATAGAGAAAAATATGTTCGATTGGAATCTTTATGTGCCTGATTTTGTGAGAGGATTTTTTGTCATCTGTGTTCATATTTTTGAGGCGTACGCGGTGCGTACCTTGATAAAATCTGGACGCAGTTGGCGGAAAATCAGCCACAAAGGCAGGTGCATGGAAGACTCCAATCGAACATTACACAGCCGGCGGGGTTGACGAAATGGGCAGCTTTGCCGGCTCAACCTAATCTCCCCTTTTTTATAAATTGCATAACAGATTACATAATGCATCCACATCTTCTTTTGTAGTTGCCCAGCTGGTGGCAAAGCGGATCACCGTATGGGTATCATCATATTTCTCCCAGAAACCAAATTCAACCTGTTTTTCCAGACGGGTCATAAGAGCGTCATCTACAATACAGAATACCTGGTTGGTAGGTGAACCGAAGCAGAGGCTAAAATTCTGCTCTTTTAAAGTCTTTCGTATCTGGTCAGCAGCCTGGATCGCCGGTGCGCCTACTTTTTCATAGAGAGAGTCTGTAAATAAGGTATCAAACTGGATCCCCAGAAGACGACCTTTGGCAAGTAATGCCCCGTGCTGTTTGATGATGGTAAAGAAATGCGGGATCAGACCTGGTTTCGGAATGACCACAGCTTCGCCAAACAGTGCGCCGCATTTTGTTCCACCGATATAGAAAATATCGCATAAACGGGCAATATCGGCCAGTGTCAGCTGGTTTTCGCTGCATGCCAGTGCATAAGCCAGACGGGCCCCATCCATATAAAGAGGAATGTGGTTTTTGCGGCATACATTGCTGAGCTCAGTCAGCTCTTCTAAGGTGTAAAGGGTGCCGTATTCCGTTGGATGGGAAATATATACCATTCCCGGCATGACCATGTGATCGTGGTTGGCATCATTATAGAAGCCGTCTAAAAGTCCGCGAACCTGGTCCGCGCTGATCTTTCCATTGTCATGTGGCAGAGTGAGTACCTTGTGTCCGTCTGCCTCAATAGCACCGGCTTCGTGGACGCTTACATGTCCGGTCTCTGCTGCGATCACACCCTGATAGCTTTTAAGCAGTGCATCGATTACAGTAGCATTGGTCTGGGTGCCGCCTACCAGAAAGAAAACTTCTCCTTCCGGACAGCCACAGGCCGCTTTGATCTTTTCTTTGGCAGCGTCACAATATGGATCCAGTCCATATCCACCTGTTTTTTCAAGATTTGTCTCTACAAGTTTCTGAAGAATGGCCGGATGAGTCCCTTCCATATAGTCACAGGCAAAAGATAAATGTGTGTTCATAGTATTTTTATTATCCCTTCGTTAATGTAAATATAAAATGACCGGTTTTATGAAACCACATTTACAGGCTTTCCGTTGATAAATCCATCAATATTTCCCTTTAAGATGCTTAAAAGTCTCTGGCGGGTCTCCAGGCCCTTCCAGCCCATGTGAGGTGTAAGGATCACATTATCCAGTGTGTATAACGGATTGTCTTCTACAGGCGGTTCTGTTTCCTGTACATCCAGTCCGGCACCTGCGATCTTGTGCTCCTGTAAAGCTTTGATCAGTGCCGGTTCATCAATCAGAGCGCCTCTGGATGTATTGATCAGGAAAGCAGTTGGCTTCATCAGCGCCAGAGTATCAGCATTGATCAGATGTCTGGTAGCTGGTGTCAGCGGGCAGTGAAGGGAAACATAGTCGCTGTTTTTCAGTACCGTTTCCAGATCAGTATAATGTACATTTTCCTCCTCTTCTCTAGGAGTTCTTGTATACACAAGAATGTTCATATCCAATGCTTTTGCAATCTTCATCACAGTGCGTCCAATATTTCCGGCGCCGATGATACCCAGAGTTTTTCCGTTTACTTCCACATGAGGAACCTGGAGATTTTTGGTAAAATTATCATGGTTTCCTCTTGCCAGCATAGCCATCTGGGTCTGCATGGTGGAACTTAAATTTAAGATCATCATAATGGCAGTGTGTGCTACACGCTCCGAACTGTAAGCCGGGATATTGCATACAGTAATTCCCTTTTCCCGCGCTGCATCCAGATCCAGGTTGTTATAACCGGTTCCCGCTTCGCAGATCAGCTTCACGCTGTCCGGCAGCGCCAGGATCTGTTCACGGCTTACAGGCATTTCTTTAGTAACAAGGATTTCTGCGTCTGCCACGCGCTCTAAAAACTGATCAGGTGTGGTGTCACTGTAGGTGACTACTTCTGAAGAAAGAACAGAAAAATCAAGATTTCCGTCAAAGTTCATTTTTGCTTCGTTGAAAACAACGGTTTTGTGGTTCATGGATCATTCTCCTTTACGCTCTATATTTGCGGTCTGTTGAGGCGCTTCGCTGTCTGCTTCGCAGCCGCTTATTTTTCACTACGCTTCATTATACTAGCAAATTTGGTTTTGCGCAAAGACTGAAGAAAAAATTAAATAAAATAAAAATAATAATGATTACTAATATTGACAAGAGAAGAATTATCATGTATAATACAGACATACAAAACAAAGCAACAAAATAAAAACAAAACACCGGAAGATCCGGTGGAATATCTGATAACAGAAATAAATAAAAATCGAAAAGGAGAATTGACTATGAAGAAATTTGAATGCGAACCATGTGGATATATTTACGACCCGGCAGTAGGAGATCCGGACGGAGGTATCGCTCCTGGAACTGCTTTTGAAGATATCCCGGATGACTGGGTATGTCCGATTTGTGGATTAGGAAAAGATGTTTTCATAGTTGTTGAAGGTTAAGCAGGGAAAAGCACTGAGACATTGAAACACACAAGAGAAAGATAAGCTAAACACAGCAAATAAAAGAAATGGAGGCCAGACTATGACTTACGATTTAAACATTACTTTTGATGACAATTTAGTAACCGGAAATAATACCATTGATACACAGCACAAAGAACTGATCGACCGTATCCGAAATTTCGTAGTAGCCTGTCAGAATGGTGACAGCAAGGTGAAAGCCATTAAAATGTTAGATTATCTGGATGAGTACACTGACTTCCATTTCAAAGAAGAGGAAGAGCTTCAGGAAAAAGCCGGTTATCCGGAACGCGGACAGCATCATGAGAAGCATGAAGAGTTTAAGAAGTCCATTCAGGAGCTGTATGAATATCTTCAGGATTATGAAGGACCTACAGACAAGTTCAGTGAACTGGTACAGAAGAACGTAGTTGACTGGCTGTTTGGACATATTAAGACATTTGACCGTTCTGTAGCAGAATTTATCTTTATGAGAGAAAATCCAGACAGATGTTAAATTAGATCAGGGGACGCGTGAGTAATGCGTCCCCTGTTATGTTGCTATGGATCTGGCAAAGGCTGCCAGTGGCAGCTTCTATAAATTTTTATGAATGCAACTTCATCACTTCATCAAATAAATCTTTATTTTCCTCGATCAACTTTTCATTTCCTACAACGGCAGCCGGACTGTTCTGCAAGATCTTGTGGATCAGCTTGGCAGCCGTTCTTTGGTCTTTCAAAGAACTGTTCCTGATATCCATTATCATTTTATTGATATGATCCGTTGAAATACCAAATAATCTGCGGCGCAGGAAACGCATCCGGCCGTTTAACATGCCGGACGGTGGCAGGGCCTGGGCATAGGCGCTTAAAATATAGCCCCGCAGGTCTTCCTCACTGATCGCCAGGTTTTCAAGCTGTTCTCCTGCAGAGGCGAATGTTTCAAGAGTAGAGCGGATCCGTGAGTCGGAAGTGCTCCACAAGGTAAAATACCGGTTTGGCAGGAGAAAATCCACACCGCTGTCATAGGCACAGCCCTGATAGCGGATAGCAGGTTTAATATATTTGTCAGCCGCAGCCAGCAAAAATGGAAGATGACGGCCCATAAATTCAGAAACATTGCCAAAATCACCGGTCATACGCACTTCTTCCAAAGGACTGTCAATAGCAGCGGCACTTCTGCGTGGGCAGGTGAAAATGCTGTCCGGAAGAGGTGCATCTTCTGTGACCTCATGAAGAGCTGAAAGCCGTTTTGTACTATGTTCCAGAATAGATGCCAGGCTGTTTTCATCTGCACAGGCAAGGAATACAAGCCTGTGTTTATTTAAAATGCAGTCAGCCACCCGGCGCAGGTTTTTAGAAATCTGTTTTGCGGCTTCCAGGGCTTTGACGTCCAGAGTCGCAGTCTCAGTGGTGCCTGGGGTATGTGAGCTGCTGAGTTGCATATCAGTATAATCAGTAGAATTGACTGACTTTTCAACCTCCTGCGCCCGCTCCAGCACATCCCGTATCTCCTTCAAAAAGTCATACATACCTGGCTGGTTCAGCAGATACCGGAAGCAACTGTCCCGCCTGATATACCGCTCTGTAAGGCTGTAAGCCAGAGATGGACCATTGTCAGACCTGGACATGTCATAATCCGGCAGATACTTGTCAATGACCCGTAAAATGGTCTCACAGTCCTCATAATCGCAGCCGCCCATAAGATCCAAAAGCAGTTCCAGACCTTCTTCAAAATCCTCTGTAAGTCCATACCAGAACACGCTCATCATAGGATGACTGTTCTTGCCAGCTTCCCTTTCCGGATACAGTTCATCAAAAGTACAGTCATAAAGCAGTTCCTGTTCCTTGTTTTTCTGCTGTTCTACTGTAAAATGACTGGTATCCAGTTCTGTTAAAAGCATCTGATAGAGGGTCAGGTAATTCCAGTCAGAAGGCTTCAAACCGCTGATATCAAAGAAAAGCTGATAGCAGCCGATCCCCTTTAAAGAAACCGCACTGGAAAGGCAGTGTATATCATGTAAAACGGTTTCAGAGATCACCGGCTCTGCTTCCGGGCCGGGCAGATCTTCCGGCTGTATGAGAAAGTCCAGATTGCACTGGTCATTCTGGTTCCAGATCTGGAAATCCTTTGTGTCCTCCATTAATTTTAAAATCTCTTTTTTGCTTAAAGAAGCCTTTTTTTCTTTCAAATACTGTTCCTTTTCTTCTTCCATGGCTTCCGCCAGACCCGGTTTGGGAACAGTGGTGACAACGGCACTTAAAGAAGGAGTTAAAGCATCTCCAGCAAGTCTGCGCAAAATATCCTGTTTCTCATCCTGAAAGAAGGTATCAAAACAGTTTTCATAAAGAGTAAAATATCCGGTCTTATCCGTTGTGCTCCAGTATTTACCGATCTCCTCAGAAATATGGAACCCAAGATGAGGCGCCTCTCTGGTAAGACAGTCAGAAAGACGGTTTTCTTTTAAAACTGCATGAAACAGATCTGAAGAAACGCCATTTTCGGAAACTTCTTTAAGACCTGTCTTTACAGCAGCTAAAAACTCCTCATCCTGTCCCGGTTTTGCATTGTGCAGGCGGAATTTTAAAGAAGGGAGAGCCGGTGCTGTATCCAGATAAACTTCGATCACATTGTTAAGACCCTTTTCACGGGCGGCACGATGAATGGCAGAGGTGTCCTGATCCAAAATATCTGTTACCATGTCCCAGAAAATCAGGTCCTGCTCACTGCAGCCGGAAAGGTCGATGCCATAATCAATGATCCCGTTATTATTTCCCGGATTTCCCTCATAAGCCGGACTTTCCGCCTGACGTTTGAAAAATCCCTGTTTTACCGGTTCATGGAAATAAGAAAGAAGATCATGATCCACTATGCCCGCTGCAACTGGAAAACGGGATAAATGTTCTTTGTCCAGAAAAGTCAGAACCCGGGCAATATCCATTTTTCCGTATAAAACGATCAGGCAGTTGGAATAACGGTAAAATTTTTCAAACCGCTCCCTGATCCGCCCAAAAGAAATATCCTTGTAATGAAAATGTGCACGGCCAAGTAAATGGGAAGCAGTCTGGCCTTCATAAAGAGTTTCCGCCATAAAGCTGTCTGCATTTTCCTGAATGTCCGTTAAATGCCCCCAGTCTTCATTAAAGACGGTTCCTTCTAAAGACAGTTCCTCATCTTCACTTTCCAGCTCATAGCGCAGTGCTTCCCGACGGAAGAAATAATCTTCTTTTAAGGCATCCGGTTCCTCCATACAGCATAAAAATACATCCATTATCTTTAATAACTGGTCCTCACTCTGGGAACACACCGGATAGCAGGTGTAGGTATTATCCGTAAGGCCGTTCATAAAGGTAGAATAGCTTTTGCTGTCCATATCAAAGAAAATATCCCGGCTGGGATAGCGGGAGCAGGAGCACAGCATCAGATGCTCTAAAATGTGGTTGCTGTCCGACTGGTCTAACTGGGGCGTGCGGTAGATCAGGTTAAAACCCAGTTCCCGGTCATCATTTTCTATATACAGGACTCTGGCACCGCTGCAGGCATGGGAGAGTTCCGTTATACGGGCTCCCAACATGGAAACAGTGGTCTGGTCCATCACTTTATATCCAAAAATCTCTTCGCCTTTTTCCGGCAGAGTTGTCATGTAAGATCCTCCTGATGTTTCAGTTTCAAAATTACTTTTTTCGTATTCGTTCCCAGTATCTCTATTCCCAACTATTTTAACACGGAGATCCTTTTTTTACAATTTTTACAATTCGCCGAATAAATGCAGTAAAAACTGATAAAAATACGTTAAAATATTACTGCTATCCTTTGTTGACATTTTAACAAATTAGTGGGATAATCTGTAGTGCATGCGAAAAAATACAATCGCATCTATCCCTTATGATCAATTACGAAAGGAAAGAGGTTAGTAAGATGGCAGCAAAAATCGATTTAACAAAGTATGGCATTACCGGAACCACAGAGATTGTGTACAATCCTTCCTATGAAATGTTATTTGAGGAAGAAACCAAACCAGAACTGGAAGGTTATGAAAAAGGACAGGTCAGCGAACTGGGAGCAGTTAACGTTATGACTGGCATCTATACAGGACGTTCTCCTAAAGACAAATTCATCGTTGTAGACGAGAACTCCAAGGACACTGTATGGTGGACCTCTGATGAATACAAGAACGACAACCATCCAGCATCCCAGGAGGCTTGGAAGGCTGTTAAAGAGATCGCTCAGAAAGAGCTGTCCAACAAGAAACTTTACGTTGTAGATGCATTCTGCGGCGCAAACAAGGACACTCGTATGGCAATCCGTTTTATCGTTGAAGTAGCTTGGCAGGCACATTTCGTTACCAACATGTTCATCAAGCCAACTGCTGAAGAGCTGGAAAACTTCGAGCCAGATTTCGTTGTTTACAACGCATCCAAGGCTAAAGTAGAGAACTACAAGGAATTAGGTCTGAACTCTGAGACTGCAGTTGTATTCAACATCACAAGCCGTGAGCAGGTTATCATCAATACATGGTACGGCGGCGAGATGAAGAAGGGTATGTTCTCCATGATGAACTACTATCTGCCATTAAAGGGCATCGCTTCCATGCACTGCTCCGCAAATACAGATATGAACGGTGAGAACACCGCAATCTTCTTCGGTCTGTCCGGTACAGGTAAGACCACTCTGTCTACAGATCCTAAGCGTCTGCTGATCGGTGATGATGAGCACGGCTGGGATGACAATGGCGTATTCAACTTCGAAGGCGGCTGCTACGCTAAGGTTATCAACCTGGACAAGGATTCCGAACCCGACATCTACAATGCGATCAAACGCAACGCTCTGCTTGAGAACGTTACTCTGGATGCAGAAGGCAAGATCGATTTCGCGGATAAGAGCGTAACCGAGAACACCCGTGTATCCTACCCGATCAATCATATTCAGAACATTGTTCGCCCGATCTCTTCTGCTCCCGCAGCGAAGAACGTTATCTTCCTGTCTGCAGATGCATTCGGCGTACTGCCTCCGGTATCTGTTCTGACACCTGAACAGACTCAGTACTACTTCCTGTCCGGTTTCACAGCTAAGCTGGCTGGTACAGAGCGCGGCATCACAGAGCCTACTCCTACCTTCTCCGCTTGCTTCGGTCAGGCATTCCTGGAACTGCATCCTACCAAGTATGCACAGGAACTGGTTAAGAAGATGGAAATGAGCGGCGCTAAGGCTTATCTGGTAAATACCGGATGGAACGGCACCGGCAAGCGTATCTCCATCAAAGATACCCGTGGTATCATCGATGCAATTTTAAGTGGCGCTATCCTGACAGCTCCTACCAAGAAGATTCCTTACTTCAACTTTGAAGTTCCCACCGAGCTGCCCGGCGTTGATCCCGCCATTCTGGATCCTCGTGACACCTATGCTGATGCTTCCGCATGGGAAGAAAAAGCAAAAGACCTTGCTGCAAGATTCATCAAGAACTTTGCAAAATACGAAGGCAACGAATCCGGTAAGGCTCTGGTTGCTGCAGGTCCTCAGCTGTAATCAGCACTTGCAACATATTGACCTTTTGAAAAGGAGATGCAGTTTTGCATCTCCTTTTTTATCGTATAGAAACTTCGTTTCTATACGATAAAAACGCTCCGCGAGGATCGCACTGCGGCGGAATGGTAGAATGTCGCTTACGCGACCCGCCGCAGGCGGAGAATCCTGTAGAGCAGGATTCTTTTTCATCGTTCTTCCTCTCAGGCGTAGATTTTGCTTTTATCGATTTTTCTTGCAATTTCTTCCAATTTGTCTTATGATAAAGAACGTGCGTTTTTATAAAAATTTAATGATTTATATTCTTTTTTTATCATTCGAATATATCTTCTAAAATCGTACATCTCTATCGTTTCTTATTTTACTCAAAGGAAGGAACTTTCCACATGGAAAAATTAAAACCGAAGCTGTTTTCTGTCATGAAAACCTACACCCGTGAGCAGTTTGTCAAAGATGTGGTTGCCGGCATTATCGTTGCAATCATCGCTCTTCCGTTGTCCATCGCCCTCGCCCTTGCCTCCGGCGTCACACCGGAAAAAGGCATCTACACTGCGATCACAGCAGGCTTTGTCATCTCTTTTCTGGGCGGAAGCCGCGTCCAGATCGCAGGTCCGACTGCAGCATTTGCAACGATCGTCGCCGGAATTGTTGCAAAAAACGGCATGGACGGACTGATTATCGCTACTCTGCTGGCAGGCGTGATTCTGATCCTGATGGGTCTGCTGCGCCTCGGCAACCTCATTAAGTTTATTCCATATACGATCACAACCGGCTTTACCTCCGGTATCGCTGTAACGATTTTTATCGGTCAGATCAAGGATTTTCTCGGTCTGAGCATCGTTACCGATGAACCGCTGATTGAAACGATGGATAAATTAAAGGCTGTTTTCGTCTTTATCGGCACGCTGAACGTACAAGCGCTGCTTGTTGGCGTTCTCAGCCTCGCCATCCTGATTTTCTGGCCGATGCTTCCCGGCTTTTTAAAACGGATTCCCGCTTCCCTGATCGCCGTAATTGCTGGCAGTGCTGCGGTAGCTGGTCTGCATCTGAACGTCAATACGATAGGGGATCTGTATGAAATTTCTAATAAGCTGCCGGCGATTTCGCTTCCGGCGTTCTCCCTGACAACCGTTCAGAACGTCCTGCCAGACGCCTTTACGATCGCGATTTTAGCAGCAATCGAGTCCCTGCTCTCCTGTGTCGTTGCGGACAGCATGGTAAACAGCCGTCACCGCTCCAATATGGAACTGATCGCACAGGGTGCCGGAAACATCACCTCCGCGCTGTTCGGCGGCATCCCCGCCACCGGAGCCATCGCCAGAACCGCTGCAAACATCAAAAACGGCGGACGCACTCCGATCGCCGGAATGGTGCATTCTGTTGTCCTTCTGCTGATCCTGGTTGTCCTGATGCCCTACGCTGCCCTGATTCCTATGCCGGTTATCGCAGCGATCCTGTTTATGGTTGCCTATAATATGTGTGACATCAAAACCTTTGTCAACCTCTGTAAAACCTCTCCGAAGAGCGATATTATCGTTTTGGTCAGCACTTTTGTTCTGACGGTCGTATTCGATCTTGTCGTTGCCATCGAGGTCGGCATCCTGCTCGCTGCGATTCTGTTTATGAAACGTATGAGCGACGTTACAGAAGTAGAAGGCTGGAAATATGTCGATGAGGACGACGATGCGGACAGCCTTGCCCTGCGCGTTGTACCCGATCACATTACAGTTTATGAAATCAGTGGTCCCCTCTTTTTCGGCGCTGCGGATAAGATTCTGAAAATCACCCTCGACGAAAAGCGCCGTTGTCTCGTCCTTCGTATGAGAAGTGTCAGCGCCATCGATGCGACCGCCATGCATAACCTTGAAAAGCTCTACGAGGACTGTCAGAAAAAGGGCATTCAGCTGATTTTCTCCCATGTCAACGAACAACCCTGGCGTGTCATGGAAAAAAACGGCTTTATCGAAAAAGTCGGTGCCGACAACTTCTGTGCTCATATTGATGACGCCCTAAAGCGCGCCGAGCAGCTGTAGCTTGTGCAAAAGCAGCACATCACTGTTCTGATAAAAATCGCATTTTGAATACATCCGCCGCAGAGTTCTGACTTTTGCGGCGGATTTTTATAAAAATTTAATTTTTCTCTTGAAAAATATCACATTTGCGTATATCATATTGCCCATAGGCAATTTTCGAAATGAAGTTTGCAGGAAAAGACATTTTGTCTACCGAAGGAGTAAAACTCTCAGGTGCTGTAGTTTGCAGCGCAACTGTAAATGGATCGACTCTCTGGAGACACCCGGATCAGCCGGGGGCCGAAGGTGCAACATACGAATTTCTCGTATGAATCTCTCAGGTAAAAGGACAGAGAAGATATTACGCAAGTATTCTGTATCTTCCTGAGACTGACGCAAAAAGGATTTCTTTTTGGTGCAGTCTCTTTTTATTCGCAGCATAGAATATTCGCAATCTTATATTCTATCATGCTTTGAACGATATCTGTCTGCGCAGCGGATATTTCGTTTTTCCGGCGAATAAACCAGTCCGGCACACTGCCCTTTCTATTTTCACGAGTGATTCCAAAATCCCTTCTTTCATTTCGAAACGCTTTCCTTACGCATAGCATAGCGTAGCATGGCATCAGAAAGACATCTGCGGCCAAAAATCTGTTGTAACAAAGAATATCTTTTGCAGCAAAGAATAAGAAAGGGATCGAATACCATGTGGACTTCTATCAATCAAGCTCTGAATATAATCGACAACTTTGTCTGGGGTGTACCGTTGATGGTACTGATTATTGCCGGCGGACTGCTTTTGACCATCCGCCTCGGTCTGCTCCAGATTCGTAAGCTTCCCCTTGCACTGAAATGGATGCTTCAAAATGAGGAAGGCGGAAAAGGTGAAATTTCCAGCTTCTCCGCACTCTGTACCGCACTGAGTGCAACAATCGGTACCGGAAATATCGTCGGTGTCGCAACGGCGGTTTGTGCAGGCGGTCCCGGCGCCCTGTTCTGGATGGTTGTAGCAGCGTTTCTCGGCATGGCAACCAAATACTCCGAAGGTCTGCTGGCAGTCAAATACCGTACTGTTGCCGAAGATGGACACAGCCTCGGCGGTCCTTTCTACTATATTGAACTCGGCATGGGCAAAAAATTTAAGTGGCTCGCAAAGATTTTCGCCTTCTTCGGTGTCTGCGTAGGTTTATTCGGCATTGGTACCTTCAGCCAGGTCAATGGTATTTCCAGTGCAGTACATGGTTTCTTTGATCCAAACGATGCCTTTACTGTAAAAATTCTGCCGTTCCTTGGCGAATATTCCTGGTCCGTTGTCATTGCTTCCCTGATTCTCTCCTTCTGCGTCGCAGCTGTTTTGATCGGCGGCGTCAAGAGAATTGCAAGCGTCAGCCAGATCATCGTTCCCTTCATGGCAGTCATCTATTTTGTATTCGCAGTGATCCTGATCTGCTGCAACATCACCAAAGTGCCTGCAGCGTTTGCAACTATCGTAACCGCAGCGTTTTCTCCAAAAGCGATTACCGGCGGTGCAGTCGGCAGCATGCTCATCGCAATGCAGAAGGGTGTTGCCCGCGGCATCTTCTCCAATGAAGCCGGTCTGGGAAGCGCGCCCATCGCTGCGGCTGCTGCACAGACGAACTCTCCTGTCCGTCAGGGTCTTGTCAGCATGACCGGTACGTTTATTGACACGATCATCATCTGTACCTTAACAGGTCTTTCCATTGTTCTGACCGGTGCATGGCAGGTAGAAGGTCTGGAAGGTGTTCAGGTTACAACCTATGCATTCCAGCATGGTCTTCCGTTTCCTGCACAGTTTTCTTCCTTTATTCTGATGCTCTGCCTTGTATTCTTCGCCTTTACGACAATCCTTGGCTGGGATTACTACAGTGAACGCTGCCTGGAATATTTAAGCGGCGGCAATATGAAGCACGTTAAGATCTTTCGGTGGATCTACATTCTGGCTGTCTTTATCGGACCTTACATGACGGTGAGCGCTGTCTGGACCATCGCTGATATCTTCAACGGTCTGATGGCTATCCCGAACATGATCGCGTTGTTCGCATTGAGCGGTGTCATTGTAAAAGAAACCAGAGCATTTTTCCAGCATGCAAAAGAAGAGGCACTCGCAGAGCACCGTTCTTTTGAAGAAGTGTGTGAGGAGAATTTAAACGAAGAAGAAGCGCCCGCGAACTAAAACTATTTCCTATGAAATAAAAAACTGCCGCACCCGGATGATCTCTCATCTGATGTGCGGCAGTTTTTCTATCAGCAGAATGCACGCAAAGCACATTCTGCTGGATACGTCTTGCGGCGCTCTTTATTCATAACAATAGAATGCTCACAGAGCGTGCATTCTATTGTTGATTTTTGAAGTCGAGGGAATTATTCGCCCTTCTCCAGAGCCAGAGTCTTGGTTGTGATATCACAAACCTCTGCAGGTCCGTAGTACTGGATTGCACCCGGATATACATAGCAGGTGTTCTCAGACCACTCTTCTCTGTGTGCCTCGAAGTATTTGAAGGGCTTGCCATCCAGCTCAACCAGAGCCTTACGGATAACAGGCTTGTCTTCGCCATGTCTTCTCTCCATGTTCATCATCTTGGTGATGGGCATACCGCCTGCAACCCACTCAGCTGCCGGTTTGGACAGGTTGGAAACCTTGGAAAGGTAACCATTGTAACCATACTGAATCAGCATGAATGCATTGTAACCTAAGGAGTAGCAATAATCGGAATCGAAGTTGGAAGGGAATGCACATCTTCCTTCGTAACCGAAGAAATGATGCAGTGCATTGAACTTACCGTTGTATGTGCCTGCAGCCTTTCTCTCAGCCAGCTTGTCAGCTACCAGAGCGGAGAACAGCTTCTCGGACTCGATCAGGGAAACCTGTACGTTGCCGTGAGGATCTCTCTCCAGGAACAGCTGCTGCTGAATGCCTTCCGGCAGGATTGCGAATACAGCCATGGATTCTTTAGACAGACCGTTTTCGATGAACGCATATTTTTCTTTCCAGGTAGGAAGTGCATTGAACGCATCTGCCTTGCTGCCTGCTAACAGCTCGTTGATCTCAGCGATCAGTGCGGAGAACTCGGGAACGAATTCTACAACGCCTTCAGGGATGATTGCAACACCGAAGTTCATGCCCTTTGCTGCTCTCTTTGCTACAGAATCAGCGATGTAGTCAGCGATCTGGGACAGGGACATCTTCTTTGCTGCAACTTCTTCGGAAATCAGGCAGATGTTCGGCTGGGTTTCCAGTGCGCACTCCAGAGCAACATGGGAAGCGCTGCGGCCCATAACCTTAATGAAGTGCCAATATTTCTTAGCGGAGTTTGCATCTCTTTCGATGTTACCGATTACTTCGCTGTAGGTCTTTGCAGCGGTATCGAAACCGAAAGAGCACTCGATATCTTCGTTCTTTAAGTCGCCGTCGATGGTCTTCGGGCAGCCGATTACCTGTACGCCGGTGTTGTTTGCAGCGAAGTACTCAGCCAGTACAGCTGCGTTGGTATTGGAATCGTCGCCACCGATGATAACGATTGCGGTGATGCCGTGCTTCTTGCAGACTTCAGCAGCGATTGCGAACTGTTCCTGAGTCTCCAGTTTGGTTCTGCCGGAACCGATGATATCGAAACCGCCGGTGTTTCTGTATGCATTGATATACTCATCATCAAAAACAAGATAATCGTCTTCGATCAGACCGCTCGGACCGTTCTTGAAGCCGTACAGTACGTTCTCAGGGTTGGTTGCCTTTAATGCATCGTATAAACCGCAGATAACGTTGTGTCCGCCAGGAGCCTGTCCGCCGGAAAGGATAACGCCTACAACCTGCTTCTTCGCAACGGAAGTGTTCGCACCTTTCTGGAAAGTGATCTCCTTTTTACCGTAGGTATTGGGGAACAGCGCTTTGATCTTCTCCTGATCTGCAACGCTCTGAGTCTCTTCGCCTTCCTTAACGCAGATATCTGCAATGCCGTGTCTCAGCATGCCGGGAAGCTTCGGAGCATACTCATATCTGGCTTTCTGTAAAGCTGAAATTTCCATAATCCTTCTCCTTCTTGTATTTCTACAACTTTTTTTCATTCATAGTTGATTATAAGCTATTTTTTTCAAAAAGTAAACAACTAATCCTTTTTAGCATAGTGGAACCGATCTGATTTTTCATCAGCTATTGGAATAACTGGAGGATTTTCTCTGCTAACGGTGGGTTACCTCCGATGGTTAAGCGACAGCAATACTATGCTTCACTACAGGAGGCTGCATAAGGTCGAACATTCTTGAGAATAAAGTGTAAACCAATATTGACAATATCGATCTTCCAAAATCTGGAATCGCCACGTTCGTAGTCTAAGTTTGCCTCCAGTTCTTCATCAGAACCCGTATACAGCCTTGCCTTGCTGTTCAGCAGGACTATAACCATTTATCTTCCGTCCAAGGAATTGTTCCTTCGAGCTTGCGCTGCTGTGTTCTACCGTGTACTGAAGATCATCCGGCAGCGTATAGCCCAGTGCCGCCTGTTCATCCGCACTTACAAACTTCGTACCCTCATACCAAGCACCCTTAAACTGCGGGCTGCCCAGTGTCCAAGTCTTGCGATTGTTTTTATCTTTTTCCGATCCAACTTCAATGAAATTTCCAGAGTTATCCGTGTAGTAAATCTTCACAGCAGACGTCTCGTTCCCATCCTTATCATAGTACCGGAAAGAAGGGGTAATCGAGACACTGTCCTGATCGCTGTCGCCCAGGTTCGCAATCGTTTTCACGGAGTACGAGAACGTAGTCCCTTTCCAGAACGCACCCATTCCAGAGTAAACCCAGGAAGTTCCAGGATTGTCTGCGGTCGTACCAGGCCGTGTAGGAATGGTGTTGATCTTCTCCCATGCGGAATTGATCGTGCCATCTACGGTATAACGAACCGAATCAGAACCCAGTCTGTTTTTCGTACCGGCTTTCTTTTCTTCCTTTAATAATGCGAATGCGATATCGTTAGAAGCTGTTGTTTCATTTGTGTACCCGCCGTACATGTCTTTGTCATTGCATCCTACGATCTGGAAGCCGTAAATGACGCCGGACAGGTTACACGGAACATTAAATGTCGCCACATAGTTTGCCAGCTGGCTGTTCATCAGGTGCTCCAGCTTTTCAGTGTTTCCGCCTGTGTTATATGCCTCCACACGGAACTGGATTGCATAGCAGCCTTTGGAAGTACCGTTGCCAAACTTTGTTGTGCTTTCTTTTGCCCCGGTCGGGATATAGAATTTCACGGTGTCAGAAGCCTGCTCTAGTTTGATCCATTCCGTGTAGTCCCCATCTACCGGGTAATAAGTTTTGTTTCCACTGTTACCAATGATCATAACATCGAACGGGAAGCGAACCTTACGAACCTGTGTGTACTTTTCCAACAGATCTCTTTCGCCGTCAATGCCTGGCAGGTTATAACCAGGATCCCCATTACCGGTTCGGTCTTCAGTTGGAGAACTCATATCGCCACGGGTCTGCTCTGACAGCCACTTATGGGTATCGAACTTCATGCTGTAAGTGCCATCCAGCAGCAGGTGGTTTAACGTCTGCGGCTCCACGCCGTCTACCGTGCCATACTCCGTAGCCGGGGTTTCGATCAGCTGGGTTTTTGTAACCTCATTGGCGGTTTTGGTACCGTCCTTGTTAGAGACGTTTTTGATGTAGTCATATACCGGAGTATGGACTACTACCGGTTCATTCTCTGTATAACCTTCCCAGATTGCATTGGTTCCAGTCTTGGAACGTGCCTCTTCTACGCCATCCTTCGGCATGAAACGGGTATAGGTAACATTTAAAGTTGTGTCATACTTTCCGTTACTCTTATCCTGCGGAATGGTAACGGTTGCATCACCGCTTGCCCAGTGAGCGATATTCTTGTCGATCTTCTGCGGTTCACTGGTACACTTCGGAGAACGTGCTGCAGAAGCATAACTGCTCTTGTCATTGTGGCGTTCTTCCTCTTCCAGACATACAATAGAACCTACGCTACCATTGATGGTGAGCGCATCATTCTTGACTGTGATGCCATAGTCACCCTTGGTCTGCTCTTTCAAGCCATAAGCGTTGATCAGGTAATCTTCGCTGTAGTCTGAAAGTGGACGGTCGATACCAGTTGCTGTTACGGAGTGATTTGGAATACTCAAAGAATCGAGGGCGACGTGGTACTCGTCCTGCGGCTCATAGTCGTTTTCCGAGGTGGGTTCCGTGCCATTGATTTTTGCGGTAGCCGAAGCACCGGAGGAATAGCTGAATTTATGGCTGTTGTACGCCTCATTTTCGGTTGTAATGTTTGCAAGCTTGTAAAACTTCACAGCAATGATCGCCCAGTACTCACCGGCACGCTCTACCGGTACGGTGATTGTACGCTCAGTTGCCTGCTGATACGGGTGATCCCTATAGTTGTACCAGCCGATGTCCTCGTCGTAATCGTCATAGTACCAGTTATGTACGGTGTAAGTACCGGAAAGCTTGAAAACGACCGGAAGATTTGAGTACTCGACTCTTCTTTGCTGATAGCTATATAACCCATACCAATCATCGGCATAGAAGCCAACTGTCATGGACTCTCCACTTGGGATGCCTTCGCCAACGTCAAAGGTTCCGCTGTTGTGGTAGGTGTAGTAATCTGGTAAAAGTTTACCAGACGACTGAACCGCGTTGTACCGGACTGTCATTGTCGGTGTCGTGGAACCACTGGGACTAACGGCACCCTGGTTGACGTTTGAGGAGTCACCGCTGGCAGCGCCGTCCAAGCCCTGCTTCCAGATTTTATTGAAGTTCGTGTTCAGACCGGTAACGCCCATCCAGGCTTTGGCCTGCTGGATCCCGACCTCGTTATAATAAAATTTGGTTCCATTTAAAAGGAAGATCTGTCCACTGCCATCCGTCGCCATACTCGCATCAAGTTTTGGTTTTCCGTTGACCATGGTAAAAGTTGTCATAATTCCGTCAACTACCATACTAAACTGTCCGGAAGCAAATATCGCCGCTGCAGCAGCATTTCCCTGTGCAGTTGCAGAAGCAACAATATCAGCCAGCTTGACTCTTCTGATGGTAGTTACTCTCCCATGACCGGCATCTCGCTCCTCATATGTGTTCGGATCGCCTTTGACCGGACCAGAGCCATCACCAAGCCCAACAGCTACTGGACTGTAACTTGTATCCTTAATGACTCCTCCGTTCGAGCCATCGCCTGGATCTTTCCCGACGAAAATGTTCAGCCCAATCGTCCGATAACCGGTTGAACTCGTGATTCTCCTGTTATTCGCTTCGTAAACAAAATACTGTTCACCACCGATCGTTTCAATATAAATGTCTTTGCTAGCTCCTACTGCATAAGCTGGCAGCCTTGGCAGGCTTGCGATACCGGCTACTACGCTGCAAACCATAAGTGCCGTTGCTAGTAAAGCACTCGTAATTCTTTTTGAAATTTTCATGCCTGTCTCCTCCTATCAAGATTTGTCTATATATTATGGGAAATTGGGGAATGCAAAAAAAATAAGGTGAATTTGTGCAGAAACAGGTATATTCGTAGAGAAGTGCTATGATAAGATACATCAGGAAGATTAAGGATTGTATACACGGTCGTTCGAAAGCCGTGAAGCCTTGATTTTCCTGAGTGTCCCGTCCCTACGGGGACGGATGGTTCTATTGACGTGCTATGATAGGTACATCAGGAAGCGTCCCGTCCCTACGGGGACGGATGGTTCTATTATCTCTTATGCACGGTTACAAGGCAACGAGTCCCGTCCCTACGGGGACGGATAGTTCTAGATTTTTTGTAACAATATTAGTAGCCGCCATGTCCCGTCCCTATGGGGACGGATCGTTCTAACGTCTTGGATGATTCCAAGGCGTTATGTTTTTAAAAGTTGATAAATTCTTTCTAAGTTCTTGACTACCTACCAAAAGACGTTTAAACTATCATAAATAATAAGAAGAAACTCATCCCGTCCCCTGTAGGGGCGGATCTTGTGTATACCTGAAAGTTGGATTTGTGCAGAAAAGTAAAAAAGTACGGTTTCATGGTATACTTGGTGTATCAAATGAAAAGGAGAATAGTATATGATTAAAATAGATATCTTGCCCTGGGACTGGCGGCCGTAGTGGCTCTGGGAGCACTAATGACACCCACTACTGCCCATGCCGCTTATTCTAGCACAAAAACGGCTCAGAGCGACACGTATTACAACATTACGTCTTATAGTCCCTCTAAAGGCACTTTGGATTTTGCCAGCGGCTACTATGCTTCAAACGAGCGCACTCTTGCAATCAACGAGGCAACGTCCGAAGCGGAGGGTTTTCGTGGTGGTAAGTACATTGCCATCGATGCCGCGACCAACGGCTACCCGCTTGAATTTTCCAGCGATCCTGTCTGGAAACAGCGTTACGCAGGAGCAAAAAGAGCCGATGGCTTGATGTCTTCCGGCTACCAAGAGTACTACACCGACATGGTCACGACCTACCCGCAGCTCCAGACAGCGATCAAAAACGGCTGGAATGACTTGACCTTAAACGGCATCCAGCAGTTGATCGCAAACGGTACACTTCCTGCTGATGCACTGGTAGGCAGAGTTTCCACAGCCGGTACTGCTACAGTTACTACACCGGCAGCAACAACTACCACAACGCAGACTCCGGCGGAGGCATCCATCGCAAAGCTCCAGGAAGCGGTCGTTGAGCTTACCATCCATCCTGCTACTGTTTATAACGGGACTGACTACAGCAAAGAGTTCAACGCAGCGTTCTACTATATTGCAAATCCGGATCTGCAGACAGCGATCGGTGTCAATGCAAAGAAGCTGTTAGAGCATTATGTGAAGCATGGGAAAGCCGAGGGCAGACTTGCAATCGCAAAATGATTAAAAACTGAATATCGAAATTTAAAAACTGAATATTAAAATTTTCTGCACAAACAAAAAGCCCACCTCGTTTATGAGGTGGGTATTTTTGTTACAGAAAAGATTTTCAAGACTACCAGAGACCATTTCAAGTTTTGTGTAAACGTTAAAAACTGATATAAGATTTGTGAATAGTTACAA
>OGZF01000513.1_pt1 | contig 34632 bp, 37 predicted proteins | sample 1576771 | NCBI WGS metagenome assembly OGZF01 (sample SAMEA3541536, study PRJEB24748) | human gut metagenome | biome: human gut; feature: human-associated habitat; material: faeces | place: China | collected 2012
CCCCGTCCCCAATTGGCTCTTTATATGTTATAATATAGAAAGACAAGGGTGTCAGGTTTCGTGGGAGTCTGATACCTATTTTGTTATAATGAGAAAAGAGGAGGGATTGCATATGCAGTCAAACATTATTGTAACCAGCGTTGTTGTTGTATACCTTCTGGTAATGTTGTTGATTGGTTATTTATCATCCAAGAAAATTGAATCCAACACAGACTTTGTTGTTGCCGGAAGACGTTTAGGACCATTTCTTATGGCCGGTACTCTCGCCGCAACAGAAATCGGAGGCGGAAGCTCTCTCGGTGTTGTTCAGCAGGGTATGGAAAGCCATGGCTTGAGTGCCGCATGGTACATCATCACGATGGGATTTGCCTTTGTTATTTTGACATTCCTGGCACCAAAATTCCGTGCTGCCATGGTTAAAACTGTTCCTGAGTATTTCCGTCGCCGTTATGGAAAGCCATCTGGAATCATTACTTCATTAATTATGTTTGTACCATTGATCGGACTGACAGCCGGACAGTTTATTGCTTCTTCTGTTATCTTATCTACAATGCTGAACATGAACTACAAGACAGCTGTTCTGATCGTAGGTATTGTTGTAACAATTTATGCCATTATGGGTGGTCTCTGGAGCGTAACTCTTACAGACTTCGTTCAGGTATTTCTGATTGTAGTTGGTATGATCATCGCATTGCCATTCGGCATGAATCTTGCCGGTGGCTGGAATAACGTTGTATCAAATGTTCCGGCTGAAACATTTGATATCTTTAAAGGATATAATGTAATGGACGTTATCAGCTTAACAATTATGTACGTTGCTACATTTACTGTTGGGCAGGAAGCTGTATCCAGATACTATGCCGCAAGAGATGGTAAAGCTGCAAGACAGGGTTCTATCCTTGCAGCAATCGTAAACTTTATTTACGCATTTGTTCCTACTCTTATGGGAATCATCGTTCTTGCTTTGATTAACATGGGTAAATTTAATGCTGCTGACTTCCAGGATGTCGGTGCTCGTTACGCACTTCCTGTATTAGCTATGGAAGCTATGCCAGCTCTTATCTGCGGTTTATTATTTGCAGGTATCATCTCTGCTACAATGTCAAGTGCTGACTCAGACCTTCTTGGTGCCGGTGCTATTTTTGCAAATGATATTTACAAAATTGTAATCAAACCTGAGGCTTCCGACAAAGAGGTTATGATTGTTACTCGTGTTACAATGGCAGCTGTTGGTGTTGCTGCTACATTGATCGCACTCTTTAATACATCAAGCATCGTATCTATCTTGATGTTTGCATTTACTCTACGTGCCGCTGGTGCTTTCTTCCCATATGTTCTCGGACATTATTGGAAGGGTGCTTCTCCGGCCGGTACTATCGCATCATTAATTGCAGGTACAATCGTAGTTGTTTACCTTGAGCATATTTCTGGTGGAAACTTGTTCGGTCTTCACTTCAACCAGCCAATCGTACCTGGCTTAGTTGCTGCATTGATCGCATTTTTAATTTTCTCACTGGTTATGCCACCAAAAGAAAAAACAACAGAACTTCCTGCAGAAGAATAATTATTAAATACATATTGGAGCCCCACGATCCATTCAAGTCGATTTTTCTTTAAACAAAAAAACATGGTGAGTTATCCACGATCAGTTGGATTCTCTCCATGTTTTTTCACATTTTATTTTGTTATCCACACATATCACTGTGAATATTTTTATTCCATCTCACAAAATATTTCTTCCAAATCTTTCACTGTGTCAACAATATACGTTGCCCCTGCTTCTTCCAGTTCTTCTCTTGAACCAAAACCATATAAAACACCCATACTGTCAACACCCATCTTCTTTGCACCATTCACATCATACTTACGGTCTCCAACCATGAGCACCTGCGATTTATCTGTGATATTGCATTCTTCAAATGCATGCTCGATTACTGCCGCCTTGGAACCATTGCGTTCATCCATCCCTGCTCCTGCCACATAATCAAAATATTGTGTAAGATGAAAATAGTCCATTATTCTTCTTGCAAATAGTTCCGGTTTTGAAGTTGCAACAAGTACCTTTTTTCCTTTTTTCTTCAATACCTTCAGCACATCTTCAAAGCCTTCATAAACCTTGTTTTCAAAGATTCCTTTATCTTTATAATACACTCTGTACTGAGCTACCGCTTTTATTGCTTCATCCTCCGAAAATCCATACATTTCCTGCAGAGGTTCTACCAACGGAGGACCGATAAACTGACACAGTTTATCCATATCATTTTCCTCAATTCCATACTGCTTCAACATATATTTTACAGAATTGGTAATACCCTCTGACGAATCTGTTATCGTTCCATCCAGATCAAATAATATTACTTCATATGATTTCATCTATTCCACCTTTTTTTCTTTATTTTTTGCCAAATATTCAACCGCAGATAATGCTGCCACATTTCCCTGACCTGCCGCCTTAATATACTGATATGGCATTCCTGTTATATCTCCACACGCATAGCATCCGGAAATACTTGTTTCCATTTTCAAATTTACTTTCACATGTACCCCATCCAGTTCTACTCCGCCAAGCAGCTGCTCCGGTGAAATGCTTTCACGTAAAACAAAAATCCCGTCTACAATCCATTCTCCTTTATTTGTCTGCAAGCCCTCTACTAAATCTGTACCAAATATTTTCTTCGGCACTTCCCTGACAATTTCAATATTTTCAGAAAGCTGCGGTTCGTTCTTATACATTGGGAAATAATACACCTTATCCACAACTTCTGCAAGAAATTCTGCCTCCGCTTCTTCTCTCTTACTATAGCCGATTACTGCAACCTTTTTTCCTCTGTACAGCATTGCATCACACGTAGCACAATAACTCACGCCACGCCCCAGAAATTCTTTTTCTCCTTCCAACATCTTGCCTGTCACAACACCTGTCGCCAGAATGACTGTATCTGCTTCATAGATTTCACCCGATGCCTGGATTCCAAAATAAGAACCCATGTTATAGATTGCATTTACTCTTGCATCAGTAACGGAAATATTCATTGCTTCTAAATGCTTTTGATAAGCTTTAACAAGCCCTTCTCCACTTATTTCCGGTAAGCCCAAATAATTCTGTATCAAATGTGCTTTCTGTACTTTTTCGCTCAGATTTGCCGGTCCCAACAGCAACACTTTTTTATTACGGACTGTGGCTGTAATTGCAGCAGATAATCCTGCCGGTCCGGTTCCGATAATTGCAATATCATATCTTTCCATTTTCTTATCTCCTCTCGTATAATTTTTTTATTTATCATTCCGATCAAATCATCTTGCAGTATTTTTTCATTATAACGAAAATGATGATGCCATACAAGGGAGATAGCATCATCATTTTTATATTCTCTTTTCAGTTGTTACTATTCTATTATCTTTTTATTCCTCACTCGCTTTTCCAAAATTCACAGCAAGTACAATCATATTGATTCCCTGCATTAAAACAGAAAATGCAATCATATATCCAACTGAGAACATCGTCAATATTGGATGTGTAAAAGCAATAATACTTACAATGATTGATAATACACCACAGATAATCGCCAGAATTCCTTTTCCCTTAGAATCTTTAAACTTCTTCACTCCGGCTACAATCTGGAAGATACCATAAATCAGTACACTTCCGCCAACCAGATAGGTTGCCATGATATCTGTCAGGAATCTCTGTACGCCACTAAACAATAAAACAATACCGCCAAGTCCTTCCAGAACTCCAAGAATACATGCTCCAATATCTTTCTTCTCTTTCGACAAGGAAAGTATCACAAGTTCAATACCATTTACTAAGAGAAGCATTCCAAGAATCCATCCGATTGCTAAAAATGTCCTCATAGGTCGAACTACTGCATAAAAACCTAACAGCACTGTCAGTACTCCTGTGATTAATGTGATAATTTTAATTGTTTTATTCTCCTTCATTTTTGCTGCCCCTTTCGCTTCTGCATTTCTTTTGTTTTTTCTATGATAACACAATTTTTTATTTACTTGTTACCTTTTTTATAATATCACTCACGCAGTTAATCAGCAATCTTTTTTACTCAAATATGTATCTTTATTTAATATTTTTCGATAAATCGCGGTGAAATTTGATTAAAATGCATTTTATTTGTGTCAATCATTGCATTTTAATTGTTCCTATTGTGTTTTCAAAACAACTATAGTAATATAGAATTATCACAATAAAGGAAGGTCTCATATGCGTTATAATGTTCCACTATATTTCGAACGAAAGAATATCAAAATTTCAGATATTCTTTACCTTACCAGACAGAATCCTCACACAATCATTACGCTTTCCTCGGGAGAAAGCATTACGACTACAATCCCGATAAAAGAACTTATGCTCTACTTGCCGGAAGAGGATTTTCTGAATATCTCAAAGGGCGTTGTTCTTCGAAAAAATCAAATTGTTCATATATCCGACGAAGGACTTTATACAATGACGGATGGTGCTGTCTTTCAAGGGAGAAAACGTAATCTGAGTCAGCACAAACAAATCCGTAAGGAACTTGGTTTAAATGCACAGAACTATTCGGAGGTTTCAGAAAACAGCTCACTTCATTTATTTGATAACTGTAGCTTTCTCAATGATATGCCACTTGCTTTTTGTATTATTGAGCTTGTATTTGATGCGAATGGACATGGTGTAGACTTTGTATTTCGTTACTGCAATGATGAAATGGCTGTTGTTGAAGGTGTTCCCGTTTCAGAAATGTTGAATCGTTCTTTTTATGAAGTCTTTGAAAACGGGGATAAAAAATGGCTTGTTACTTATGCTGATGTAGCATTAAACGGCAATAAACATATCCTACATGATTATAGTCCGGAAATCGACAAGACTCTGACCATCTACTGTTTTCAACCTGCTCCTGGATATTGTGCATGTGTCTTGATTCCATCTTAATTTTCTGCTATTTGGCGGATACGCCACACCGACGAAATGCGTAGCATTTTGGAGGTTGGCTCTGAACAGTTACATTATTTTTCTGTAATCAAAGAGGCTGTGATTTCAAAATGTGTTCTTAACATCCTGAAATCACAGCCTTTTCTATTTCGCTCTATTTTCCTTCCAAAATGGATACGCCCTTACTGCCCGCGGCTGCCGCCACGAATATCCAGACGAACCATTTCACCGGATAACACAAAAACAAAAGCATCGTAACTGCCAATGGTTTTTTCATCGTTCCACCGAGCAATGCTGCCGTAACAATTGCTGTCGCAAACACCATATGACTCTCGACATTTCCACAGAGCAGCATTGCAATACCATATCCCATGCATACTCCTGCAAAAATGATTGGGAAGAAATGTCCTCCTTTTAATCCTGACTGTATACAAAGATTTGTAAGCAGAATTTTCAAAAATGCAACTCCGATCAATGCAAGCGGGAGATAATTCATATACTCTTCCATAAGTATGCCCATCTGTTCTTCACCCGAAAACATCACTGCCGGAATCAACGTACCGCATACACCAAGAATTAAACCTGCTAATGTTTCCCTTAAGACTGCAGGTATTTTTTTCGTTGCTGTTTGCATAAGCTGATGTGTCTTTTCATAAAATACTGCCAAAATACAACCGCAAATGATATATATAATCATCAATAGATAGTCGATTCTTCCAACTTCAACCACTGAAAAAGCCGGGAAACCAGAAAGGCCCGCTCCAAACAGTGCTGATAAACCGGCATAAACTCCTGTTGCCGCTGCCAGTGCGATACCATAAATAAATACTTTCGAAGTACCTGACATTTCTAATATTGCTTCCTCCGACTCGCTCTCTTCTACCTCGAAAATTCCGAACAGCGGTGCATGGAATAATACACTCAAAGACGCTGCAACTCCGACCTGAGAATACTCCTTTGCATGCTGCTTCGCAAACTTCAGATTGTCTCCCGCCCAATAGCACAGACCGACGATAATCCCTGTAAGCCCGGCTTCCGGACCGATACTACTTCCTATCAAAAGTGGAAGCAATGCTGCGATTATCATAACCAGCATATTTTTATATTCATAATGCTTTTCTTTTTTCACCTTACCCATTACGGTTTCCATTTCTTCCGGGTAGTCCCCGTATTTTTTACGGAAAAGCCCGATAATTGCCGCTCCTATCGTACACACAACAATCGTATAAAACGGAATTGAAAACCTGCCCGGAATCCATTCCCATATCACTTCCGTTCCAACTGCCAGAACTTTTAAAAGTGCCCACACCAGTCCGCCGGCAAATGCGCCGATAATTGCACAAAACAACCAAAGCTCTAATTGATTTCTCACCTTTGTATTCTTCATAATTCTTCTCCCATTCTTATGCTTTATCTTCCAGCCTTTCCATAGAAAGCCACTGAACCCCGTCCCCAAAGGTCTAAAAAAGCCACTTAACCCCGTCCCCAAAGGTCTTTTTCATCAGCCATACACAGCCAAAAGAAAGGGCAATGATTGTCAATGTCAGCCCCGGAACTACAATCCATGCTGATGCATCTGCCGCCTCCATATACTTTTTATAATTATCCAAAAATAGAATATGTATCAGATAAATGCCAAACGAACAACCCGAAAATGTATCCATGATTTTTTTTGCCTTTGGTCTGGGAGAAAATTCGCTTTTCTTTAACCGAATAATATACATAAAGAACATTGCGGCTGCCAATACAAGTATTGGGTTTCCATACTCCATAAATCGTTCACAATGAACACCTTGTTTTATTGTCCCAATCCATGTTAATCCTATGTTTATCAGCATGCATACAACAAATGTTATCGCCGGTATTCGTTGATCTCGAATTACATGTTTTCTATATTTATAAATATAATATCCGATAAACACGTAATACATGTAAACTCGATCCCCGATCAATGGCAGATCATAATATGCTTCTTGATTCCCCAAAGAAGATAGATAATTAAAAATGACTGCTAAGGTGATCACACCAAGAAATGCCTGTTCCAATCTCAAATTCATGTGCTTACACATTACCTGAAAAAACGGAAGAACCATATAAATCGGAATCATTGCATATAAATACCAAAGATGTGCTTCCGCCGGTTCGAATAATATCTTGCGTATATCATACGGTGTCTTCATATAAAAATCATTCCAGATAATATAAATCAGACTCCACACGACAAGCACAATTATAAAGCGCCATAATCGTTTTAAATGTTTTCTCAGAGGTTCTTCTCTCCCTAAAAGGAGTGCACCTGTAATCATAAAAAAACACGGAACGCTTACTCTTGCCAGAACATCTAAAATCATAGAAAATATATATTCTCCCTGACTAATCTCGCCATATGCACGACAGTAATAGTTTGTCACATGGATCACTATAACGGAGACAAACGAAATGATCCGGATCAGCTCCAGATTATAATTTTTTTCCATTAAGAAATTCCACCTTTTCCTTATATTACTTACATTTTTTCATGATATCACAGGTATATTTAAACAGCAATATTGTTTTCTATTGTTATTTTCACTAAATTTATATTATACTTTAATCGACTCAATCTATACTTACTTTTATTTTTCGGAGGATTTTAATTATGAAAAGATTAAAATTATTATGGATAATTTTAAAACGAACGAAAGCTACACAAATAATCCTTGGCTTCGTTCTCTTCCTTTTTGCCAATGCTGCGGTTATCCAGTTGGTTGAACCAAATATTAACCGCTACGGAGATGCCCTCTGGTATTGCTATGCTGTAATCTCCACTGCCGGATTTGGCGATTTCGTTACCGTTACATTCATCGGAAAAATATGTTCCGTATTACTTACAATTTATGCTATTTTTGTAATTGCCATTGTCACCGGAGTGGTTGTCAATTTCTATACACAGATGGTAGAGATGCAAAGAAAAGAAACGCTCATTATGTTTATGGATAAACTAGAAAGACTTCCCGAACTCTCAAAAGAAGAGCTGGAAAGTATTTCTAGAAAAGTACGGGAATTCCGTTAGCAGAAGACTCTTATTCGTCTTCTGCTTCTATTTTGTCTTCATTTCTAACTTGTGGGATCAAAGAAGCTGCAAGCTTTCCTCTTTCTCTGTTTTTCAAATATAAAATACCAATAACAGAGAAAACAACCGCCCCAATAAAGTTCACGATCAAGTCTTTCATTGTATCTATAAGACCAATATCAAGATAGCCTCCAAGATTCCACTGCTCCCCATTGATCACTACAGATTGAACATCTACGTGAATCGGAACATTTGCACCTGTAGGATTTAATTTAACAGAATTAATTGCTGTAACAATCCAGTCTTTCTGCATATCTAAACCGAAAAACTGATCCATGCTAAATTCAAAGAACTCCCACAACACTCCGACTGTCATAGAAAAGCAAAATGCAAAAAATGCGACGAAATATGGTGACATCTTAATTGAAAATTTCTCGCTTCGGTTGAAGAGATCGATTAACGCAAATCCTATCGCTGCCATTAAAAATCCATTCGTAGTATGTAAAATGCTATCCCAAATCGGAATTTTTACATAAAAAGCGTTAATTTCTCCCAAAATCTCTGCTGAAAATATAAAGATTAAAATAACTGTTTCCAATCCTACCGGTATTGTAACGCTCAATTTCTTATCCAGAAATTGCGGAACCATGAATAATATCAGCGTTAAAATTCCCAGGAACATGTTGTGATAATTCCCAAGGAAAAATTGTCGTATAACCGAAAATACTACTATCAGCGTAAGTACCATCTGTATTTTTGTTCTATTTTTTCTTGCTTTCATGTTTGTACTCATCTCATTTTCCTCCTCTTTTAACATTCCTGATCGATATCAGCACGATCTATCATAACATTTAAAATTTCCGTGTCTGTGGCACGCATACCAACTCGCCCGATATATCCCATACTCTTAATCGTCTCCTCGATATCATCTTTAATAATACCTTCTCCTGGAAGAAAGCTTTTGTTCCGGATACTAAGCTGAAAAGCCATGAGTGCGGCATCGACGGAAGATGCTATCTTCGCGGCACAGGATGGCTTTGCCCCATCACAAACGATTCCTCCAATATTTCCAAGTGTATTGATAATAGTCAATGAAATCTGTTGGTATGTACCGCCATACATATATGTGATACCTGCTCCCGCACCACATGCTGCACTGACTGCACCACAGTATGCTGAAAGACTTCCTATATAGTATTTCTGATGAATTGCAATCAGATTGCTGACAACTAAGGAACGACAAAGCTTCTCGTGAGATACTTCCCACTCATCCGCATATACGATAACCGGAAGAGACACCGTTATTCCTTGATTACCGCTTCCAGAATTAATCACAACCGGCATAGAACAGCCACCCATACGTGCATCACTTCCGGCTGCTGCTCTGGCACAAGCTCTCGTAATAACACTTTTTCCCCATACATGCATCAACGTTTTTCCAATCTGTGCACCATAGTTATTGTCAAGACCTTCCTGTGCTATTGCAGAATTTAATTTAATCTGACGATCAATGATTGGCTGAATATCTTCCATATGAACCTGGTCTGCAAAATCTAAAATATCCTTAACTGTAAGCTTCGATTTATCTACACTCGTCTCACTTTCTGATAAATAAGGATTATCCAGGAGCACCTTTCCATCCTTTTCAATTCTGGTAATATTGGTATGCTGATGCTCAATTGTTACGGACGCATAATGCTCTCCCTTTATCACCTTAGCTGTAATATACAGATTGTCAACACCTTCAACCAATGAGCATGTACAGATGTTCTGGTTGATCAACTCACGGGTTCTGGAAATATCTTCCTCCGTAACCTCACTCAAAACCTCAAGTGTTTTATCTGCATTTCCACCTACAATACCAAGCACTGCCGCAACCTCAATTCCTTTCATCCCATCGGAATTCGGAACCGTAACACCTTTTACATTTTTAATAATATTTCCACTTAGTTTCATCTCCACAGAATCCGGAAATTCTCCAAGAACCTGATGTGCTTTTGCTGCTGTATAAGCAATTGCTATCGGCTCCGTACATCCCAGCGCAGGCACAAGTTCCTGTTTAAGAATGTTTAAATAATTTTCATATAGTATCGAGTCCATTTTAATATCTTGTTCCTTTTTCTACATTTTTACTTTTATATTTTTTCACTGTTTTTCTATCTCATTATTTTGTGTTCTATCTTCTTTTCTCACTTTTCTTTTCTTTAAAATCTTTCTAACTACGATTACAACAACCGCAATAACACCTCCACATACAATGAGAATTGGCAATGAACCAAGTATTCCAATTATCAGTCCTCTGATTCCACTCGCCACTACATATAAACTATTTCCAAATCGTTCTTTGATTTCTTCAAAAAATCCCTTCTCACCAGTCTCTGTCACACGTTCCACTTCGTCTACATACACACTCACTGTACTATAATCAATCTGATTGTCCATTGTTTTGAGCTGACTTTCGTAGTTCTCTATCTCATAACGAATATCCGATAATTTACTTTCAATAGTTAGAATCTCTTCCATATTCTCCGCCTTAGAAAGTAATTCTAATAAACGCTCCTGTTCGGTTTCTAATGCCTTTTTATGACTTTCCACATCTATATACCGAAGTGTTACATCTTCCACAGATTCATTTTTCTGCGTCACATTTCCCAGTTCACTAACCACTTCTACAAACTCATTTAACTTATCCGAAGGAATCCGGATAACATAACTTGCGTATCGAGTAGAATGATGTGCATAACTATTCCCACTAACAGTAGACAGCTCAATATAACCGCCCAACTCTGTAGTCTTTGTGCTTAGGTTAGTAAGAACAGAATCAAATTCCTTTGTCTCCAAAGATAGGGAAACTGTTCGAATCAATTTTCGTCCATTTTCTACTTGCGCTTCCAACCCATTCTCTGAAGTAACGCCCGTATCTGCTGCCTCATCCGTATCCCAATTATATTCGCTATCCATTTCTGCACCCGAACTTACAGTTGCTCTATCTTCCGCGGCCATCTTTGAGCTATTGCCACATCCGGCTGTCATCATCACCAGCATCACTGCCATTAAAAATGCTTCCACCTTCTTTTTCATAGAATCCCTCCTTTGCTCAATAATTCAAGAATGCCTCGGTATTCTTGCTGCGAGGTGCGCGTCATGCAATTGCATGACATACTTCTACTGCGCACCTCTGCAATCCTGCCGGAGGCTATATCAGCTGGGGGGATTGACTCCCAGCCGATATACAAGGTCTTTTTCTATATTTTACCACAACTTCCTCTTAAATGAGCTGACTTCCTTCTTCTTTAAGCCACTTTTTTGCAGCTTTATAGTCTGGACATACCTTCTCTACTTCTGCCCAAAATGCTTTCGAATGATTCATTTGTTTTCTATGGCACAATTCGTGAACTACAACATAATCTAAAACTTCCGGAGGAGCTAACATTAACAGACAGTTAAAATTCAAATTCCCCTTGCTGCTACAACTCCCCCATCTTGTCTTCTGATTTCTGATGGTTATCCTTCCATAAGTAACTCCAATTATTTTTGCAAAATATTCTACTCTCGCCGGAATTGTCACACAAGCTTTATCTGCCAGCTCTCTTATTTGTTCAAACGTTAAGTTTTCTGATGCTTTCGGTTTAATATGTTTCTTCTTTTCCGCTATTTCTTCAAGTTTTTTATTAATCCAAGCCTCATTCTTTTTTAGAAATTCCTCAATGTATTTTTCTGAAACACTATATGGGGCTCTTACAGTGACATTTTGATTAAAATCCACCTGAATCGCCATTGTTTTTCTATTTGATTTAATCACTGTAACTTCCATAATAGCTCCTCTATAATATCTTTTCTTTACTCGACTGAAATTATCTTCAAAAGCATCTGCATAGTCCGGTTTTCCATCCACATATTTTTTTCATCCTGACTCTCTTCTTTATGATATGTAATGAAAATAAAAACATCATCCTTAATTCGTTTCATTCCATACATGATAGAAGATAAATCTTTTCCACAATTCATGAGCAGACTGACATCTCTTCTAGAATACTTTTCATATAATACAAATGGATTGTCCAACTCTCTTCCCCTAAAATATTTTTCCTGATATCTACTCATCCCAACCTATATGCCAAATTTGAGTTGATTGCTGAATTAATAAAAGCCGTATCTAAACCTGAAGAAATATCGTGATTTGCTTTTACTACCATCTGAATCACCTCCACTGTAATCATTTGTAATTTCAACATTATCATTTAACGTATTAACTCAAATTATATCATACATACCTTTGTCTGTGAGAATAAAGTGTGCGGATTGAGCAGTTTTACCCTAACTGTTTTTCTTTCGCTGCTGAAGAAGTCCAAGTTGCCATGTTCCTAAAACAATTAGGAATCAAATATAGCAAAATCACCAAAGATGAATTTGTCACTTTGATGGGCATTCTTCGTAAATCTGATATGCTAAAATTCCCCGGAAGCAAGCGTGGCAAAGGTAACCGAAAGAAACGATAGCAACAAAAAAACAGGTCCGGACGCACTGAGTGTAATCAGTGTATCTGAACCTGTCTTTTCTATGGTCTTTCCGATGAATAGCTTGGCTGGCTTTTCATTGAGATTTCTTATGCTTTTTCGTTGACATTTAATACTGTTCAATGTATCATATAAGCAAGAAATGAGTTTTGTTACTGAGTAAGGTCATTTGACTGGAAAAGATTGCTCGTTTCTTTTTTTATTTTCATGATATCGTATAAGTAATATTTTCCATCTTCATCGTGTCTGACCAACATCGCAACATTAAAGACGTTGTATCTCTCTATTTCTCCATCATCACCAAATACCGGAAGAGCAAATCTTGAATCATATGAATACCAACCATATTTAGCGTCTTTACTATGCTTCTCCTTACGATTATCTTCATAAACCTCGTTCGTTGCTATTTTAAGCAATTCCGGTAATCCCTGTGCGGCATTCGCTTTTGCTTTCGCATTTGCTCCTTTTAAAATCCGAGTATAATTTGAGTGCGTATACTCATCAGGAAGATCCGATCCAATATAAATCATCTTATTGCAATCTTCTATCTGATAGAATTCTCCTACATACTGGCGTAAATACTTTTCAACTTCATCCCAATTAACTGCTCTTTTTCCCTTGAACAGAATATCGTGAATAAATACGGTTTTCTTTCCGTTCAAATCTTCGATAACATTTACTTTTCTCTCCAAGTTAACCTCCTAAACATTTACGTAATATAACGCATTGCGTTATGCTTATTGTAAAAAATATACAGAGGATACATTTTAATTATCTTCACTATTGATTCGACGCTCTATTTCCGCTCTGTATTTCAACAATCGCAGTAAATAATCCGGAAGTTCTCTTTTCTCTGCTTCCCAATCTTGAATGGTACGATACGGAATACCATAGTAATCACTAAATTCACGTCTGTTCATTCCCATTTTTTCTCTTAATTTTTTTACTTCTTTTCCTCTACTCATGATCAATCTCTCCTATTATTATAACGCATTGCGTTACTTGATAGTACCCGATATATGCTATATTGTCAACCCGCTATATTTTCACCTAAAATAGAAAAGACAGGCCCGAACTCCTTGCAAATCAAGGCTTTTCGTCCTGTCCATAACAAACAATCTACAATTTTCTTCTTATAAAATCAACAATACCAACTTTCTTCTCGACATGCTGGCTCGTAATTTCGCCTATAGTATAACCCGTAGCTTCAATCGTTCTCCGAATTGCTGCTTCATCTAAAGGCTCTTCGGATAAAATGATTGTTTCCCCCTTAGAATGGTTTGATTTTACTTTTTTCACCGAAAATGCACCTCGGATTGCTTCGTTAATATGAGCTTCACACATAGTGCAAGCCATACCAGAAACCTTTACTGTTGTCTTAATCATGCTGAATCATCCTTTCATGTTGAAAGCAATACCCGTTATTATTGTCCCTCTTCTACTTGCTGTAAACGGATTTACGGCAGAATCTCAAGCCAGTATCCATCCGGATCTTCGATGAAATAAATTCCCATCGCTTCATTTTCGAAGCAAATGCATCCCATCTCTTTGTGCTTTTTATAAGCAGCCTCATAATCATCTGCTCGAAATGCCAGATGGAATTCACATTCGCCCAGATCATATGGCTGTGGATGATCTTTCAGCCAAGTAAGTTCCAGCTCAAAATCACTGATATCGTTACTCAAATATACAATAATAAAATCATCTGTCGTCTTTCGTCTTACTTCATGTAAGTCGAGGGCTTCGTTATAAAATTTAATAGATTTTTCTAAATCTGATACGTTATAATTTTCATGGATCATTTTAAAATTCATAATACTTCTCCTTTTGTACATTCTGTGTTTTTAATACGTGACTTATATTGTGGGTGTTCAGTAATAAACCGCTTGATTACACTGGCATCACCCCAATAATGCATTGGAAAAATGGCATTGCAATCTACATTTTCAAGAAAATATAGAATCCCGTCGGCATAGTGTTCTTCTTGTCTTGGATCAAGCGGAACAAATGCAACATCAAAATGCATCCCCTTAATTTTTCTAATTTCTGCACGATATGCCGATGTAAGCCTCTGATTATCCGTCTCCGGCTCACCCTCCCAATACCAGTCATTTAAATCACCGGCGTGGTAAATCGTTCCTTCTCTTGTTTTGACAATAAATGCAACACCGCTATCATTTGAAAGCAATGTATCAACTTCGGTATCATTATCCAACGTATATGCTTTATCGTGATAAGCATATGTAATTTTCATATCCGACCGCTTATTCTTCTTGCGTATATCTTTCGATAAAACAGCCTGATAGGTCATCCCCATTTCATCAAGGATTTCAAAGATTTTCGGGTTAAAATGATCCTCGTGAAAGTGACTGCAAAAGACAATCACTTCTTTCTTTTTATCGAGAAACGGCAATTCACCCTTGTAATAGTCAAAGATATAGTAGCAATCTTTAGTCTCAACCAAAAAGCCACTATGATTAATATAAGTTATTTTCATGATATCACCTGCTAAAAATGACATGTTTCAAATTCGCTATTATTGTACATTGTTACGTTAAATTTGTAAAGTGTCACTTGCCAAATTATCTGATGCATCTTTTTAACATAAAATTTTTTATGTTTTCTCTAAAATACATTTTGTTTTTACATTTCTATGCTATACTAAAGCATTATAAAAATTCTATTTATAATACGAGGTGAACTAAGTGAAGAAAAAAACACTTGTGCCTCTTATCATTTTTTTACTGGGTATATGCCTAGTTGGTTTAATTGTATACAAAACAGACACCCATGAAAAAGCAGAGAGACACACAACCGCACAATTAAATGCCACAACCTATGGTGAACGTATAAAAAACGAAATTATAAGCGGAATTGAGATTACCAATACACTGGAACAAATTTTGACCAGTGAAGATGGTGAAATCAACCACTTTGACACAATTGCAGAGAATATCATATCTGGCTCTATTGCAAGCATACAGCTTGCTCCAGATGGCATTGTGACAGATATTTATCCTGCCAATGGAAATGAAGCAGGTAAAATTGATCTGCTCCATGATAAAGACCGCAAAGAAATTTCCTGTTACGCAAGAGACCATCATACAATCATTACTCAAGGTCCCTTCGAATTGAAACAGGGAGGCTTGGGAATTGCTGTCTGCAATCCAGTCTACCTGAAAGATGAAAATGGACAAGAATATTTCTGGGGCTTTACCATTGTTATCCTCCGTATTCCTGATATTTTTTCAGACTCAATTGATGCGATTTCAAATTTTGGATATGAATACAGACTTTCAAAAACAGACACACCTTGGAGCGATACTTATACAATTATTGAGCAATCGGATGGTGAAATGATTCATCCTGTTTCTTATAGTTTTACAATAGGTGAAGAGAATTGGATTTTTGAAGTAACTCCTGAAAACGGATGGAGAAATACTACATTAGTAGCAATAATTATCGGATTTTTTACTCTTATCCTCTTACTTTTATGCGGGCTTACGCGGATGTGGTTAGTATCGAAGGAGAATAAAAATAAATTCCAAATACTGGCACACACGGATTCTCTTACCAATATTCACAATCGTTATAGATTTGATGAATTGGCAGAAGAGATGATAGACAAAAATCCGAAAGAACATTTTATAGCCGCACTCCTTGATATTGATGATTTTAAGTTTATTAATGATATCTATGGACATGTTTATGGAGACAGAGCATTAAAAAACCTGGCAGATAACATGAAAGCTTTTTTTCCACATGATGTAGTACTTGGAAGAAATGGTGGTGATGAATTCTGCATCCTTCTGCCAAATTATACCTTTAAAGAAGCAGAAGAACTATTTCAGGAATTCACCAAAATTCCAAAAACATTTACATACAAAGGAAAAGAATATCCATTTTATATTTCTCTTGGATATGCGGAATATCCAACATTTGCACCCAACTATGCGCAACTCATGCGCTGTGCAGATGCCGCTCTTTATGAGATAAAACTTCATGGGAAAAATGGATGTATGGCTTACAGAAAAGGACTTCAATCAGGAGTCCGCAAACAGCTTGGCTTTGCATTTAAAGACATCGCCGAACATCTTCCGGGTGCATTTATCATATACAAAGCGGATAAAAAAGACGATGAACTATTTTATGCAAACCATGAATTTCTTCATATGACTGGTTATAAAAATATTGATGAATTCTTTAAACTCACAAAAAAGAGGTTTCGCAATCTGATCCGTGAAGATGAGCAACAACAGATAGAATCCAGCATCTGGGAACAAATTGACAGTGGCAATGAAAATGACTATATTCACTTCCATCTTCGAAAAGCTGATGGTTCTTATCTTTCTGTACTCGACCATGGAAGAATCGTGGAGAGTCCGCAATACGGACGAGTATTTTATGTTCTGTTTATGGACTGGGAGGATATGCACATTCATTACAAGGATAAATTTTCAGAATAGGAAAAGCCGGTGCGGGAGCATATCAAATCCCACACCGGTTTTATTAATCGGCTTCGAAAAGAGCCAGTAAACCCCGTCCCTAACTGGCTCTTTCCACCAGGCTGGAATTTTATTTAATTGCCATCCAAAATACCTCTATATTCATCACGCTTCCTCTTCTCCGTAATGTTTACTCAATGAGAACCCTCTTCCGCGTACTTCTGTAACTCTACTGACAATCATAAAAGCCTCTGGATCAATATGTCTGATTAACCTCTCAACCTGTGGAAGCTCACGATTAGATACAATACTCAACACAATCTGTGTTTGTTCCTGCCGATATCCACCTTCACCATACAACATCGTCACGCCTCTGTCTACCTGTGCAAGAATCGCCTGACGTATTTCTTCCACCTGACTACTAATAATCTTCACTTCTGTCTTAGTATTTCCCATCATCAATACTTTGTCCAACACTGTCGTATAGATCATAACCAGCAACACACCATATAAAACACGCTCTGGAGGATTATATACAATCTGCAGAACCAAAATCAATATATCAAATACATTCAGACTAAGCGACACAGGAATTCGAAAATACTTATTCAATACCAACGGCGGAATATCCATACCTCCTGTAGAAGCTCCCGTTCGAATCACAATCCCCAGGCCAATCCCGATTCCAAGTCCGGCAAATATGGTATTCAGCATTGGATCAGTCGTAATCACCAGATCACCGAAAATATGATTGGCCACTTCCAATGCGATTGGATAAGTAAAAGAACTGATAACTGTTGTCAGTGCAAATTTCTTGCCAAGAAGCGTCCATCCAACTAGTAACATCACAATATTAAACACTAAGACAAACCCAGAAATTGATGCTCCTGTAAAATGCTTCACTACCAGACCGATACCGGTTGTTCCTCCTGTCATCAGATTCCCTGGCAAAAGAAAAAGTCTGATTACAAAGGCATAGAGAATATTTCCTAAAATAACCGTTGCAACTGTACCTGCTCTCTTTAAATGTGCTTGATCCATAATAACCTCCAATTACTTATATACTTTTAACTAACATTCCCCAATACAGAATATTATACTGAGAAACACTTCATTTTTTCAATAATAGTTTTTATAAATAATCAGAGAAATCCCCGCAGTCAATTATAGAGAAACGGCTGTTTTGTCAAATTATATATATCAAATTGAATCCACCTTATCAGTCGGCCATGATTTTCTGAGTGCCGCATAAGAAATCAAAAAGTTTGCGAGCCATCCAGCCGGTACAGCAAGCCAGACAAATGCAATACCAAAACGAGGGGCACAGATTAAGGCAACTGACAATCTTATTGCAAGATTTACCATATTTGCAATAAGAAATGGCCGCATGATTCCAAGCCCACGAAGGACTCCATCTGTTGCCATCTTGATACCCATGAAAATGAAAAAGTAGCCTAGCCATCTCATATAATCCCCTGATACCTGATAAGCTAAAGCAGTTCCGTCTTTTCCTAAGAATAACGAAGAAATTTGCGTATGCAATGTCTCAATAACTATAAAAGCAAGAACTGCAAAACATAAATCTAACACCAGTGCAGCATGATATCCTTTTTTGATACGTTCGATTTTCTTTGCACCAAGATTTTGAGAAACATACGGCGAAATTGCATTTCCAATAGATACAAATATCAGTGAAAATACATTCTCTACTCTCATCGTTGCCGAATAACCCGCTAGTGCCTGTGTACCAAATGGATTTACAACCGCCTGTACAATCATCATCCCAATTGACACTGTAGACTGCTGAAGAACCGAAGGTACAGCAATTCGAAGCATTGAGCGTAACTCCTGCCCGTCAAACCAGCTAAAGTGACTTTTATATCGGCGCATCCGACTAAAGAAAATCAAAAGTGAAAATACTGCAGAAATTCCTTGTGCAATAAGAGTCGCAAGGGCTGCACCAAACACACCAAGACCAAGTCCAGCCACCATCCAAAGGTCCATAAATATATTTAAAACCGAAGAAAATATTAAAAGGCCTAACGGAATCTTTGATTCGCCGATTGAAGTGAACATCGTTGAAAGGATATTGTACATAAATAGAAACGGAAATCCCACAAAATAAACTCGAAGGTACAGTACCGCTTCATCCAATATATCAGCAGGTGTCTGTAATAAACTCATCATTGGATGGGAAAAGCAAAATCCAAATAGCCCCAGAAGTATACTTAGAATCAGAAAACTAATTAATGATGTCGACACAATCGTTTTCATTTTGCTATAATCCCGGGCACCAAAATAACGGCTTACAAGAACCCCTGCACCTACACCTGCACCCAATGCTACACAAATAAATACATTCGTAAGTGCGGCGCAGGCACCAACTGCAGCAAGTGCAGATGAGCCAACAAACTGACCAACAATAATAGAATCAGCCATATTATATACTTGTTGAAAAAAACTGCCTAGAATCATAGGCATTGCAAAAACAGTCAGCGCTTTAAGAGGCACATCTGTAATTAAATATTCATCTTTTGACATTGTCTTATTCTCCTTCTATAGAGATTTATTTTATATCTTCAAAACACAAAATGCAAATGTCGTTATGATCAATCAACATTTTCCGATAAATTGAATATGCAATATACACAAAAAATAATTGTGTTTTTTTAATATAAAGTCAATAGACAATCATACATAAGAATATTATAATCCATATTGAATCAGTCGATTAATATTATTATGTATATGCTGGAGATTGGTCCAGTGTTTCTACCAACTACCGTAAAGAGTTGACTACATAAGTTCTATGTGGTGACTCTTTTTTTGTTTTCCTAAAAAAGACTTTGTGATAGGAGGTTTGAATTATGAATAAAAAGAAAATGATTAAAGCTTTAAAAGGTCAGATTGTATATTCTGAATCTTCAAACAAATTAAAGATTTGTGAAAATGGATATCTTGTATATGAATCAAATAAAATTAAGGGCGTGTATCCAACACTTCCGGAAGAATATGAAGGAATATTGGTAGAGGATTATGGAAACAGAATCATTGTTCCTGGATTTGTAGATTTACATGTACATGCACCACAATATGCTTTCCGTGGATTAGGCATGGATATGGAGCTTTTAGACTGGCTGGAGACAAATACTTTTCCAGAGGAGTCAAAATATAAAGACATAATTTATGCCCAAAAAGCTTATCAGATGTTTGTAGACAATCTGAAGAAAAGCGCAACAACAAGAGCATGTATATTTGCAACGATTCATAAAGAATCAACTATTTTATTGATGGATATGCTTGAAAAAGCCGGGCTTGCTACAATGGTTGGTAAAGTGAACATGGATCGCAATTCACCGGATTATCTGAGAGAAGAAACAGAAGAAAGTGTAAACGAAACAATCTCTTGGCTTGAAGAAGTACAAAAGAAACAGTACCAACATACAAAACCTATTTTGACTCCTCGATTTATACCAAGCTGTACAGATGAACTGATGTGTAAACTGAAAGATATTCAGGAAAAATATCAGATTCCGGTACAGTCTCATCTTTCAGAAAATTATGGCGAAATTTCATGGGTACAGGAATTGTGTCCAAAATCAGAATTTTATGGAGATGCATATGATCAGTTTGGATTGTTTGGAAGAGACAGCAAGACAATTATGGCTCATTGCGTACATTCAGACGAGAGAGAAATTAAAAGAATGAAGGAGAATGGTGTGTTTATCGCACATTGTCCGGAATCTAATACGAATTTATCCTCAGGAGTTGCACCTGTCAGACAATATTTGGAAGAAGGAATGCATGTAGGATTAGGAAGTGATATTGCTGCCGGATCCACTGAAAATATGTTTGTTGCTATGCGGTATGCCATTCAGGCTTCAAAACTACGCTGGAGATTGAAAGATGAAAAACTTTCCCCATTAACTATGCCTGAAGTATTTTACATGGCTACAAAGGGCAGCGGAGAGTTTTTTGGTAAAGTAGGAAGTTTCGAAGCAACGTACGAAATGGATGCCGTAGTGCTTGATGATAAACGCTTAATCCATCCACAGGAAATGAATGTGGAGCAGCGATTAGAACGAATGATTTATTTAGCAGATGAGCGAGAAGTTTATGCTAAATATGTAGCCGGAGAAAAAGTATCTGATTAACGGAAAGAAGGGGGATTTGCAAGTTTTTTTACGTTTTTATACTTGGTTTGAAAACTGATGGAAGAATAACACGATACTGTGATAGAATAAGGAAAACGGTTAAACTAACTATTGCTGAGTGAGCAACAGCAAAAGTAAGCATGACTGGAAAGTGCTTGTGATCTTAGGGATTAAGAGAGGATACAGATTATGGAAGATTCTTACGTATTACAACTATTAAAACCAAAGTTTAAAGATTTTCATTTGTGTTTCTGCGGATTTGCAGAATGCAAGCCATTACATAGCTATGGACCGGCCGCAAGACCCAATTATATTTTGCATTATGTAATGAAGGGCAAAGGTATCTATCAGGTAGGTGAAACGAAGTATCAGCTGAAAGAAGGTCAGGCCTTTCTGATTGAACCGGAAAGCCTTACCTTTTATCAGGCAGATAAAACGGACCCATGGTCTTACCTTTGGGTAGGATTTGGTGGTACGGAAGCACAGAGATTTGTCAGAGATCTTGGATTGAACAGTCGTCAGCTTACGTGCGAATGTGAATATGGAAAAGAGCTGGAAAAAATTGTATTTGAAATGCTTCAGCATACGCATTCAACTGTGGAAAATCTTTACTATCTCCAGGGAAAATTGTATCAGTTTTTCTCCGTGCTGGCTCGCGGGATTGAAATTCAGCAATATGTGGATGATACAAAAGAAAGTATACATGTACAGGAAGCAATTGCCTATATAAAGAATTGCTATTCAAAGAAAATCACAGTGGAAGATATAGCTGATTATCTGGCAATTAACCGAAGTTATTTATATACAATATTTAAGAACAGTCTTGGAATCTCGCCGAAGGATTTTTTGACGGAATTTCGAATTTCCAGAGGAAAGGAGCAGCTCACACTTACAGATCTCTCTGTGGAGGAAATCGCAGTTTCTTGTGGTTATCGCAATTCACTTGCTTTCGGCAAAGTATTTAAACAGAAAATTGGAATGACGCCGACCCAATACCGTAATGATAACAGAAAGGTTGCCCGAGAACGATTGATCAGTGTACAAAACGAACTGAAAGAATACAAGAAACATAAAAAAATTTATGTAGGAGAAAGCGAAAAAGAATAGACGAAATGTTGAAAAAGACATCTGATACCTAACATTTGAGATATAATACTTAACAAAAAGGTATAACGGATGTCTTTTTTTGTACGCTATACTTGTATCAACAAACATAAGGAACAAGTGCACAGGTTTCTTCACTTAAACAACAAATAAACAAATGAGTGTTAGAGGAGGAGAATCATGGGAAATCAAAAAGAAACTCAGAAAAATCCGCAATATAAATATGCGTCTACAAGAGAAAAATTATGTTTTGGAATTGGAGCAATCGGCAAAGATGCGATTTGCAATTTAGTAGGAGCATTTTTAATGCTTTATTTTACAGATACTTTGTATCTGGCACCGGCATTTGTCGGCGTACTGTTTTTGGTAGCAAGAATATGGGATGCGATCAATGACCCGATGATGGGAATGATCGTTGACAATACACATACACGTTTTGGTAAATTCACAATCTGGCTTGTAATCGGAACATTAGTAAACTCAGTTGTATTTGTTTTATTATTCCACAGCTTTAATCTGTCAGGAACAGCATTATACGTATATGTATCTGTTATGTACATTTTATATGGAATGACTTATACGATAATGGATGTACCTTACTGGTCATGGCTTCCTAACCTGACAAATGACCCGCGTGAACGTGAGAAAGTTTCCGTAATTCCAAGATTTTTCGCAAGTCTTGCAGGATTTTCAGTAGCAACATTTGGGCTTTATATTATCAATTACCTGAATAAAGCAGCAGGCGAGAGCAATCTCTACGCAGAAAAAGGATATACACTTTTTGCAATTATTATCGCAGTTATTTTCATCGTTACAATCGGAATTACTGTATTTAATGTAAAAGAGGAATCAACAGTAGGTATATCAGCAGAAAAGACAAGTCTGAAACAGGCATTTCATGTAATTGTAAAAAATGATCAGTTGCTTGCATTTATCGGATTACTTTTGACATTTAACCTTTGTACACAGATTGCAAAAAGCTTTGCTGTGTATTATTTCAAATGTGTATGCCACGATGAATATCTGTATTCTATCTTTGGATTTGCAATTATTGCTGAGATGGCAGGACTTTTATGCTTCCCAAAAATCGCAGCAAAAATTAGCCGTGAAAAGGTATACGCATTTGCATGTGGACTTCCAATTGCTGGATTTGTACTGCTCGGTGCAGCAGGATATGTAGCACCACAGAGTAATGTATTAGTTGTTGTATGTTGTGCACTGCTTTTCTTCGGATCAGGTCTTTCACTTGGAGTAACAACATGCTGTATGGCAGACGTTATCGACTATGGAGAAGTAAAATTTGGTGTACGAAATGAAAGCGTAACATGCTCTGCACAGACATTTCTTATGAAGGCAGCTACGGCAGTAGCAGGTGGATTAACAGGAATTGGTCTTCAGATTGTAGGATACAACGCAAAAGCGGTAACTCAGAGCGCAGCAACCGTAATGGGTATTCGCGTGTTAATGATTGTAATTCCAATTATTCTTGCATTTGCCAGCTTTGGTATTTACAAAAAATACTACACTTTAAAAGGTGAGAAGATGGAAGAAATCACAAGAAAAGTAAATGAAATGCATGCGAAAAAGCAGACAGCTTAAGAGTCAACAATTCAATTATAAAAGGGGTAGTATATGAGACAGATTATTTTTCACGAGGAAACAAAAACTTTCCATTTATACAATGAAAAAATCAGTTATATCTTATGTGTATTAGAAAATGGACATCTGGGACAATTATATTTTGGAAAACGACTTCATGATAAAGCAGATTTTTCTTATCTGGTTGAAAAATGTGGACGCCCAATGACATCATATATATATGAATGGGATCGTACTTTTTCATTGGAACATATCCGACAGGAATATCCTGTTTACGGTACGACAGACTACAGACATCCGGCAATTGAATTGTTGCAGGAAAATGGCAGCAGGATCAGTGAGTTCCAATATGACAGCTATGAGATTATTGACGGAAAACCGAAACTCTCCGGATTGCCGGCAACTTACACAGAGTCCGAGGAGGAAGCGCAGACATTGCGCATCTTCCTGAAAGACGCCTTGACTGGTGCAAAACTGGCGCTTTTATATACGATTTTTGATGAATATAGTGCAATTGCAAGAAGTGCTTATATTGAAAATGCTGGTGAGAAAAATCTGCATGTATTAAATATGATGAGCTTAAGCCTGGATCTTCCGGATAAGGATTATGAATGGATGCAGTTGTCCGGTGCGTGGTCCAGAGAGCGCTATATTAAGAATCGAACATTGGAGCAAGGCATAACAGCTATCGACAGCATGCGCGGAAATTCTTCTCACGAACATAATCCGTTCCTTGCTTTAAAACGTCACAACACAGATGAAAATGCAGGAGAAGCAATTGGAATAAGCCTTGTATACAGTGGAAATTTCCGTATGCAGGCAGAAGTAGATACACATGATGTGACACGAATTACAGCCGGGATCAATCCGGAAGGATTCGATTGGAAATTAGAACCGGGAGAAAGCTTTCAGACACCGGAAGCAGTTCTGGTTTACAGTGAAAATGGATTAAATGGCATGAGTCAGACATTCCAGAAGCTGTATGCTAAGAGACTCGCAAGAGGATACTGGCGTGATAAGGCAAGACCGATTTTAAACAACAACTGGGAAGCAACTTATTTTGACTTTACAGAAGATCGCCTTGTAGAGATTGCAAGGAAAGCAAAAGAATGTGGAGTAGAACTGTTTGTCTTAGATGACGGATGGTTTGGCGCAAGAAGAAATGACAGAGCCGGTCTTGGTGATTGGGTGGCAAATGAAGAGCTTCTGCCAAATGGCATCAAGGGCCTGTCAGAAAGAATTGAAGCACTTGGATTAAAATTCGGTCTTTGGTTTGAGCCGGAGATGGTAAATAAAGACTCTGATCTTTATCGAGCACATCCAGACTGGATCTTACAGACACCGGGAAGAAATACATCACACGGCAGATACCAGTATGTACTCGATTTTGCAAGAAAAGAAGTAGTAGATCATATTTACGGAATGATGGCAAAGTTATTATCGGAGTCGAAAATCTCATATATTAAATGGGATATGAACCGAAGCATTACAGAATGCTACAGCAGCAAACTTCCTTCAGACAGACAGGGAGAAGTGTTCCATCGTTATATTTTAGGTGTATATGATCTGTATGAACGTTTGACAAATGAGTTTCCAGAAGTATTATTTGAATCCTGCGCCAGCGGTGGCGGAAGATTTGACCCGGGAATGCTGTATTATGCACCACAGGGATGGACAAGTGATGATTCGGATGCAATTGAGCGTCTGAAGATTCAGTATGGAACTTCTATGTGTTATCCGCTCAGCAGTATGGGAAGCCATGTGTCTGTTGTCCCGAATCACCAGGTATTTCGCAATACCCCATTACATACAAGAGCGAATGTAGCATACTTTGGAACTTTTGGATACGAACTGGATCTCAACAAATTGACAGAAGAAGAGATCAAAGAAGTAAAAGAACAGATCACATTTATGAAAGAATACCGAGAAGTGTTACAGTTTGGAACATTTTATCGTCTGAAAAGTCCATTCGAAGGAAATGAGACGGTATGGATGGTGACAAATGAAGACCGCACGCTTGCAATCGTAGGCTACTACCGTATTTTAAATGGAGTGAATCAGCCGTATAGCCGTGTCAGATTACAGGGATTGAACCCTGATATGATTTATGAAAATGTATGGAACCATACAGAAAATTACGGAGACGAATTGATGAATTATGGATTGATCACATCCGATGTGACAGCTGGTGAAGTGCCAGGGAATGTGACTCCTTGTACCGATTTTGAATCTAGAATATATATGCTGAAAGGCAAAAAAGTTCAGGAGGGAAGATAGAGCATGACGAAGACAAAAAGAATCAGTGGAATGGTACTGGGAATACTGTTTATTGGATTATGTGTATCTTTCTTACGACTTTCACAATTTGGCGTGGATCCATTCAGTGCAATGAATCTTGGAATCAGCGGATTTATCGGATGGAGCTTTGGAACGTGGCAGTTGCTTGTCAATGCAATCATTCTTGTAGTTGTATTCTTTCAGGCAAGATCCTGCATTGGTTTGGGGACCATTATCAATATGGTATTTGTCGGATATATTGCAGATTTTATCTGTTATGTAGCGAATGATGTAGTGCAGATTCAGATGAATCTGCCACTGCGTATCCTTGCACTGCTGCTTGCTCAACTGATGGCGTCCATGGGAGTGGCATTATATATGGTTGCAGATATGGGAATTGCCCCATATGACAGTGTCGCAATTATAATCGAGAAACTGACACATCAAAAAATTCCATTCCATAAAGCAAGGATTCTTTCGGATGTTGTTGTCGTAATTATCGGAATTATATTTGCCACTGCATCTGGGGCAGGTATCTGGTCGGTAGTAGGGATTGGTACAATTATAAATGCCTGCTTCAATGGTCCATTAATTCAATTTTTTAAAACAAAACTGGAAACATTTTACCTATAAAATCTACGGATTACAATTCTTGCAAGGCTCATATCCAGAACGGATGCGAGCCTTTTTTATTTCTCAGCCAATCGGCTGAATCTCTGATAATCATATTTTTCTATCATTTGGGTATATATTCTTTTAGCTTTTGTTAAACCTATCTCCAGAAATCTGTTTTTTGACTAAGCCCGATGTCTGCGCTTTTAAAAACAGGGTTAAGTCCTTTCTTTAACTGTGCTTCATAATCTTGGACCGCTTTAAATGCAATCCCTGATAAAATCAGGATAACCGGAATGTTAATGAGCGCCATAACCCCCATCAATACATCGGAAAGATCCCACAAAAGAGACATCTCCATTCCTGCTCCCAGAAAGATTGCAAGTGCCGATACCAGTCTGAAGCCTTTCATAAAAGCTTTTCCCGGCTGTTTTTTGTGAATATATATTAAAAGATTGTCACAATAAAAACAGTTTCCGAGCAGAGTTGTAAATGCAAAAAATACCATTGCTACTGTAATAAAAACCGGACCGAAGGAACCAAGTGATTCCTGCAGAGATGCCTGCACCCATGGTGCTCCCTGCAATTCTTTTGCCGGGTCAATCCCAGATGACATACACATCATTGCTGTTGCTGTACAAAGCAACAAAGTATCAATAAATACGGACAACATCTGTACCAGCCCCTGTTTTACCGGATGGCTGACATTTGCTGAAGCAGATGCATTCGGAGCAGAACCGATACCTGCCTCATTGGAATAGAGTCCCCGGCGGATTCCCTGCATCATGGCTGAACCGGAAAATGCTCCGAAAATTGCTCTAAAATCAAATGCTTCTTCAAAAATGCGCACAAACATTGCCGGCACATTCTGAATATTGATAATTACTACCAAAAGTGAAATTCCGATATACGCAATCCCCATTACTGGCACAACCCTTGACGTTACTTTTACGATACGTGAGCCGCCGCCAAGCAGACACCATCCTGTCAGCACTGCCAAAATTCCACCGATGATCCATGGACTCATCTCTGCATTATAAGAAGAAAATACTGAAAATGTAGACTGCAGATTATAAGATGCCAGCATATTAAATCCAAATGCGTAGGTTAAAATCATTGCAACGCAAAAAACAATTGCCAGCGGGCGACAATGAAGTGCCGCTTCAATATAGTAAGCCGGTCCCCCATAACAGCTTCCGTCTTCCCCTCTTTTCTTATAAATCTGTGCCAATGTACTCTCGATCAGAGCAGATGCACTTCCAATGATCGCAATCACCCACATCCAGAATACAGAACCAAATCCCCCTATACAAATTGCCGATGAAACCCCGACAATATTTCCCGTTCCCACACGGGATGCTGTTGAAACCATAAGTGCCTGAAAAGAGGAAATCGCCCCTTTATCCTCCGGCTTTTCCATTACGGATCCACAAGCTCTCTTAAATAATCTTACCTGCGGAAATCTTGTACGGATCGTAAAATACACTCCCGCACCAATCAGTAGAATGACCAGCAGCTTGCTGTACATAAAAGAACTTGTTGTACCAATAATTGTTTGAAACATACCTTCTTTCCTTTCCTTATTTGCTGTCAATATATTAACGGAAAGAAGGTGGATTTGCAAGCTTTTATACCAAATAAGTGTGTTTTCATTCCGTCCCTTTCTTGAGAATCCGGATGTGATTGTTGTAAACGGTGAACTAAAGTCGAATAAAAGCGGCGGATCTGCGACAGAAGACATTTTAAATAATCCAGATTATGCTTCACTAAAAGCAACAATTATCTTAACATTCCCCAAATGCACTCCAGTAATGTTAGTGCAAGGATAATGTTAATAACACGGAAATGCCGCAGATAAAACTTCTGATTTATTCTTACAAATTTTGATTTGCCATTTCACTTATCTGCTCGATTGGAATAACCGTTTGATCCGTCATGATTATGGTATGCTCATATTCGTCTATCTTTTTTACAATACCTACGCACGTAACATAGGATCCGCCGGCTTTTTTTGCATCGGGAACAAAATAAGTTATCGATACTTTCTGTTCTATACCGATATTATTTCTGATTATATTGATTTTTTCGTTCAGCTGAGCAATCACTTCCTCGCTCAGTTCCAATCTCTCATCGGTTAATCTTGCCGTTTCCTTTATCGCAGCATCATGTCCGGTCAAAGCTGCAAAAGGAGCAAATTGCGCTGCCCGATCCTGAAGTGGCATTTGCGGATGATTCTTAGAGACCGGATGCGGTAAATTGATAATATCGTCATAAGAATTATTTTTCATCCTCTTCCAACTCCTTTACGCCTTATGTCCGCCAATCTGTTCATTTCTGTCCTTTGCGGTTGCACCTTCCTGAAGATTCATTCCCTTCAGTACAGCGTTTTTTCCAAATTTCTTTTTGATACTAAGCATTGCTTCCTGCATACGTTTTTCGCGATCCAGCGCGGCTTCTTCCTCTTCCTTCTTTTTCCTTTGTGCCTCATAATCCGTAAAAAGATCCAGCTGCTCATACACTTCTTCTTTCTTTACCGAACTTTCATCCACAAGCCTGTTCGCCGTGATATTGATTCTTCTGACAAGCAGGTTTCTGTCAACGATCCTGTCATATAGCTCTATTACTGCATCCATTATCAGTTTTGTTGAGGAAGTCTGCCGTTTCAGATTGGTCGTTCCATGTGCATGTTTCGGGATTCTTCTTCCATAACGGTCGATTGTAACCTCTCCATGATACTGTTTTTTCCTGTCGGCATTATTCAGATTCTCAATATCATAACCAACTGTCAACACAATCTGATCCGTCACAAGCTTCTTATCCACCAAATCCAAAACCATCTGGTCTGTCATCTCTTTGACGACTAATTTTGCTTTTTCAAAATCATAAGGACAATGAAGTACCTGCCCGGAACAAACACTGCTCGTTTCCGGTTTGTAAGCCTTGACCATTTCCATGGTACAGGGCTCATATCCCCAGGCATGGTCGATCAGAAGCTCTGCATTAACTCCAAACAGCCTGTATAACAGGTCTTCATTGTATAATTCATTTTCTTTTCCGATGGAACATCTTGCAATATCTCCCATTGTATAAAGCCCGTATTCTTCCAGTTTCTTTGCATATCCTTTTCCTACTCTCCAGAAATCAGTAAGTGGTCTGTGACCCCAGAGTTTCCTTCGGTATGACATTTCATCCAGTTCTGCAATTCGTACACCATCTTTATCTGCTTTAATATGCTTCGCCACGATATCCATCGCAATCTTACACAGATACATATTTGTTCCGATTCCAGCAGTTGCCGTTATACCTGTCGTTTTCAGCACATCATGTATCATGGTCATTGCAAGTTCTCTTGCTGTCATATTATACGTATGCAGATAATCCGTTACATCCATAAATACTTCGTCAATCGAATAAGGGAAAATATCTTCCGGCGCAATATATTTCAGATAAATGCTGTAAATTCTGGTGCTGTATTCCAGATAGAGAGCCATCCGGGGCGGGGCAACAATATAATCAATCTCCAGTGCCGGATTGATATCTAATTCTGTGCTGTCATCAGATGCTCCGATAAAAGTTCTATTCGGCGCTTTCCACCTGCGGACGCTGTTGGCTTCTTTTACTTTTTGAACAACCTCAAATAAACGAGCCCTTCCTGGTATCCCATAACACTTTAAAGCTGGAGATACCGCAAGACAGATTGTTTTTTCTGTTCTGCTTTTATCCGCAACTACAAGATTGGTCGTCAAAGGATCCCTATTTCGTTCTTTACATTCCACAGACGCATAGAATGACTTAAGATCGATTGCAATATAGGTTCTTTCCTTTTCCATCATTCTACACCTCCCGATTCTCCTGTGTTCTGTTTATAATTCTTATTTATCTTGGCCAAAAATCTGCATATTCTCTCCTTTAACTACACCTGAATGGAGTGCGAACCTCAATGAGATTACCACTCGGATCATACAGTCTTACAAGTTTCTGACCACCCGCAATTTCTGTTAGTTCAGTGGTATATCGGACGAAATACTTACCAGATTCATATTTTGCAAGCAATCCCTCTATATCAAATTCCCCAAAATACAGTTCCATCCTGTTATTGAATGGAGTAGAAATCTCATCCAGTGTCTTCTCCCATAAACCGGCATCCTGCAAAACAAGCCCCTCCGATAAGATCACATTTCCTTCATTCTGAAGAATCACTTGTAATCCAAATAAATCCCTATAAAACTCTATGGATTTTTCTATATCATTTACCACGATTAATACATTTTTCAGCATATCCGTCACCTCGCAATCCGCATTGGTTATATGATTTTCCCTGACAAATGATCAATTTCATGTTGACAGATCTGCGCCGTCCATCCTGACAATTTCTGGCGCTGCTTTTTCCATTTTATTAATTGCTTCCTTCAATGTAATCTCATATGGAACATTATAATCACAAATTTCATAAATAGAATTCTTCAATCTTTTTATTTTCTCACACAAACATCTCATACATTCCCACCATCACTGGCATGGTCACAATTGACAGCAGTGTCGTAAGTACATACAATGAGCTCGCATATGCCGCATCTTTATCATATAGTTGTGCCATGGACGTCACAGTTGCACAGGCAGGTGTTATGGATGCAATATACACAGTCAGGAGAATCTGTTTGGAATCATTTAATCCCGCAAATGTATTAAGCATTTTCATTAAAATCAATATAAATATTGGATAGACAATCAATCTCAATACTGTCGAAACATAGTTCCTTTTTTTAGTAAATACAGTCTTAAGAGGTACATCCGCAATAACCATTCCGGCAAGCAGCATACCGATCGGACCAATCATATTATTCATCATATCCATGACATCCTGTACACCCGAAGGTAACTGGATTCTGCAGATAAACAATATCACCCCTACTATGATTGAAATAATATTTACGTTCAAAAATACTTTTTTCCACTCTAATCTATCTTCTTCACAAATCATATTTTTGCAGTGTGTCCAGATCAGAACCAGCTGTACCGCAATATAAGCACTGGAGTAAATAACGTACTCCTGTCCAAGCAAGTCCTGTACCAGCGGAATCACCAGTATACCGGCATTGGAATAAATAACAGTTGCACGCTCAATCGTATCTAGCTGTAATACTTGTTTTAATATTGCGGTAAGTATCAGAAATAAAACATGTACCAGAACTGCTGCTGCACATGCCAGAAGCAGGCCTTTTTTTACATCTGATGTATAGTCCACCTGAAATGCGTCGATAATCACGCATGGAATAACAAGATAAACCATAACTACAGATATGCTTTTACTCTCTGATGACTTCATAAGTCCAGCTTTTACAACCGCATATCCCATAAGCATGATCGCAAAAAGCTTTGCAATCTCTTCCATTAGTAATAAACTGATTTGCATATTTTGTCCCTTCTTTTCTGATGTCTACTGTCAGTATTATAGCACATCGTCTACATTATGCTTAATAAACTTTCATTCCAATATCACTTAAACTATATTCTACTTTTGGCGGAATCTTCGCATATTCAGTTCTGATAATCAAACCATCTTCTTCCAGTGCTTTTAGCTATCTTGACAGCCCTCTAGTCTTTAAAGGAGGGTGATGCCCATGAACACAACAGAAAAACTGGAAGATTTCCATTTCAAGAAAATTATCATTAATTTCTATTTTCGTTTCCATAGCATAGACTTCCATCTAACTCATCGTCTTCGCCAGCGAATTGAGTAATGCCCGCATCTCTGGATATGGAATTTGAATCCATACACTCTATGATTTCATAAACTTGAAATTATCACTCTGTCAGTCGATTCTCCTCGCCCCAGACACAGAGCTAATAATTCATTGATTTTTTCAAGCAATAATTTCTCAAACAACTTTTTCAAATATGCTTCTTTTCCATCTACTTCGAGGCAATATTCTTTTACATAGTCCATGTCTGAGCAGCTATAAATATTTCCTCCTTCCCAAAAAGGTACAAAAAAGACCATCTACGGTTTTACGGTAAATGATCTTTTTACTGCCAATATTTAATTTATATCATTCTGTTTTCATAATCTTGTAACTCATGAAAAATATCATCCACATATACAACATCATTTTCTATTCTGTACAACATAAAATATCTGTGCTGTTGAAAATTTATTCGACGATATCCAAGGCTCTGTAAACGTGGATTGTCGCATACATTCAAACTACTCGCTACATACTTCAACTTTTTAATAGTATCCTCAAAATCATCAAGCACATTTTTGGCTGCCTGCTTATTTTTCTTGGCAAAAAGCAGATACTGTATAAACTGGTTCAAGTCTTCTTCTGCTTCAGCTGTTACAACTACTTTATAATCCATATTTTCCTCTCATATCTGAAATCACATCATCTGCATTTCGGTAATTTCCCTTTTTTGAAGATTCTCTGGATTGTTCCAGTCTTTGAAGCATCTCTTCTTCTGTCATAGATGTATAAGGATTATGCACAGTTCGTTTTATTTCAAATGGAAATCCATTATATGCAACCGCCTGCGTTAAAAACATCCTTATTGCTGATGTCGTATCAGTTCCAAGATCTTTAAAAAGCTGATCTGATTTATTTTTTAAGTCATCGTCTACCCTGATCTGAATTGTACTTGCCATTTTAGAAACCTCCTTTTTTCTTCATTATAATGCCATTTCATTGCTGATTCAATACAATTGTATTGATGTTTTGCTCGCTTTTATTGAATAATTTCTATAGGCATGATGGAGATAGACTCACTACTTTTCATTACTTCATTGTCTTAGCCAGCGAATTAAGCAACGCCCGCATTTCCGGATTCGCCAGAGCTTTCATCAATAATTCCATATCGACTTCTTCAGAAGAGAAATTGACGTAAGGGAAGGAAAAGCTATGATTATACTTAAAGGGTTAAAGAAATTACTGGTATTGCCAATTATATTGGTTTTAGTTTTTATTTGGCTGATTGTTAAGACTTTGGTATCACTATATGAGATTGTACACGGAATAGTATACTTGTTTGTAATCATTTTTAGCATTCTTCTCATAGCTGTTTATGGCGACTGGCTTCAGACAGGATTACTAGCTGTAATCGGCTTCACAAGCTTCTTACTATTAGCAGTAGGCGTCTTGGGAGAAGTGATGTTAGAATCGATAATAAAGCTGATTTGGAGCTTTTAATAGCATCTAGGAAAAAATTTGCTTTTATAACTAAAATTATAGGATTGGGAAAAATAATATTGATTGAAAAGAAGTTTTATGTTTACTAATTTGGAGGTATTGACATGTTTACAACAAACTCAGGACGTTTTATTTCATACTATGGAAGAGAACATACATTAGATATCCAAAGGCAGGATGGAAATAATCCCACCATAAGCACAATTGATCAGCTATTTAATGTTTTATTAAATGTTTGGTGTAAAGAAACGGCTTACCCAAGTTGTCAAAAAGATTATGATTATGATAATGACCCTACATACGGACAATGTGCAATAACTGCATCACTCGTTTATGATCTATTTGACGGCACGATTTACAAATTAAAAGTTGATGGTGGAGGAACACATTACTTCAATAAAATCAATGGCCACTATATTGATTTGACCAGTGACCAATTCGATTTATATGATATTCCATTAGAATATGTTCCAAATGAAGTGGTACCGAGAGAATATTGCGGAATGAATGCTGATACAAATATGCGATATCAATTACTCGTGCGTAATTCATGTATGCCGTCACCAGCACAACCGGAAGTTTTGGATATTTTTCTTTAATCCTCATAGCTGTTTTCAGCCCATCCATCCCCTGCATATTGATGTCCAGAAATAATAGCTGACACGCTTCCAAAGCCGATTGTTCTTCGCATAACTGTTCTCCAGAATCATATTCTGTAATAGTAAACTCATAATTCTTTTTTTCACCATAGTTTGACAGCA